>Ga0302325_10002858_pt1 | contig 41500 bp, 33 predicted proteins | sample Palsa_T0_2_FD_201948 | JGI IMG/M metagenome (GOLD analysis project Ga0302325, IMG submission 201948) | Peat permafrost microbial communities from Stordalen Mire near Abisko, Sweden - Palsa_T0_2 | ecosystem: Environmental > Terrestrial > Soil > Palsa > Peat permafrost | place: Sweden: Abisko...
TAGCCCGTTTTTCATTCGTTCAAGGACCGCGAGATAAAAGCGCTATGCCTGTCAATGACTCCGTGACCACCGTGTCCTCCGTGCGAGCTGTTCTCCTTCTGTTGAGCTTTTGCGAAGGATCAAGAGGGTCAGCCGTTTATTTATGACCATTGGGCACTTTCACTATCCCGTCGCGATCTCGGGGGGCGCTGTGAAGCCAGTTGATTCGCTTTTGTGCGGCAACCGAGAGGATCTCCAGACACTCAAGCATATTGCGGCCCAGGCGCGAGAATTCACTGACAATGATCGCATCATTGGCCTTTAGCGATTCGAGCATTTCGGCAACCGTGCGCTCCCGTCAGGAGATCTTGCCGGAGATTTTTTCTTCCACGAAACGCACCCTGCCCACCTAAAAAGCACCCTTTTTCTATAATAATTCACCCTAGAAATTGGCAGGGATCGCTGGTCAATGCGGTTTGCGAAGAGGGAAGACGCGGGAACGGATCGGACAGCGACTGGCTCTGCTTGCTCCCGAAGAGATCGGACGAGGACGATAGCCTGCCCGCAGCATCCCCCTGGTCACGATCTCACCGACAACTGACAACTGACAACTGACAACTGACACTGACAACTGACACCGACAACTGACACTGACAACTGACACTGACAACTGACAACTGACACCGACAACCGACACTGACAACTTTTTCTACGACCTGCAAAAGGGCACAACGTACGGTCCTTCGGGAATTACGGCGACGGCAGGATCGCCGCTCGCTGCGATGCTCGCGAGCACCGCGGAGCGCACCGAGTCGATGGATCCGACACCGGTGAGAGCATGCTGTGCCGGACTCAAGCCGCTGCTGTAGAGTTGGAGTGTCCCGACAGCCATCGGCTTCAATTGCATTTGCGTCTGCCATTCATCGATATCCGCGTGCGATTTGAGCAGAATGCGGCGTAAAAATTCGTTAGATCCGAGTTGAATCAGACGGCGTTGGGCTTCAACGAATTCTGCAGACCCCAGGCCCTCCGAACACTCGGAAGCAACGATGAGGCGGCCGCCCGGTTCCAGGATGTCGATCGGACCTACCATACCCTTCACGGTCTGATAGTAGGTGCGATCCAACGGGTAGCCTGCCGCACTCGTCACGACGGTTTGGAAGCGACGTTTGACGGGAACCTCGGCGTAGTCGCGCACAAACGCGACCGCTTCCGCGTGGCTCGCAACAATCTCACCAAAGTTGACGAACGAGAGTTTGCGAGCCTCATCAACGACGGTGTTCAGCGCCAGCGCCCCGCCAAGCATCCGCACAATCTCGAGTTGCTCTTCATGGAGGGGGTTCCCTTCGATATTGCAATTGACAGCGTTGGGATTTGCCATGAAGCGTGCACTGTGAAACGTCGTGATCGTCTCGGCGTGGGCCAGTCCTGGCGCGATGACTTTGCGTCCACCCGAGTAACCAGCCATGAAATGGGGTTCAACCAGACCAGTCGCGATCTTGAGGTCGGCCTCCACAAAGCGCTTATCGAGCCGAATAACTGTCCCGCGCGTTGCGGTCGTGCCCAGCAGGACGTGGTCCTCATCCCGGGTGGCGTAATGATTCTCGACCCGCACGTTGCGTAGCACCCACGGGTCTCCGATCAGTTCGTCCAACTCGACGTCCAGGTTGGGCCGGTGCAAGCCGGTCGCCACCAGAACGCGAATGGCCGCAGCCGGGATCCCGGCCCGGAGCAAAATTTCGATCAACGGACGCAGGAAGAGATGGTTCGGCACCGGGCGCGTGATGTCGCAGATCGCGATGGTTGCGCTGCGGGCTCCGCGGGCTAGTTGGTCTAGCGAAGCCGCGCCGACAGGTTTCTGGAGGGCCTTTCTGACAGCTGCCACCGGATCGGGCAATACCGGCATTGAGGGCTTGCGCACGACGGTGACGCTGATGTCGTCCGGCAGTTCAACAGGCAGCGTGCGGCGGCCGTAATTCAGTTCCACTCGCATGAGTTACCTCTCCGCCGTTCCCACGCAAACTCAACGCTAAACTTCGAGAAGGCAGGTGGCAGAAATCAGAAGTTCCGGACTTCAGGCCCAACCAAGACGGATCCCCTTCCGGTCTGTTGGATGGTGATTTATTCCCTTCCACGGGAATCGAGTCCACTATTTGATCTCGGCCATACTGATTTGCCTCCTGACTCCTGTTCCGCGCGATTGGTGTTGAAATCTCATCGCAGCTGATTGCTTCTGTGATCATATTCAAAAAGAAGACTCACCGGCACTTTCATTGGATCCACGACCGATACAACCCGAACCATTGCTCCGGTATCAGAGTTTTACGCTTTTCTGGGTTTCACGGATTTTTTCGGCTCTTGGTTTCCAGGTCGCATCTGTTGCCGTCGGTTGGCTCGTTTACGCAAAGACCGGAAGCGCTTATGCGCTCGGATTGGTCGGACTATTTCAATTCCTTCCGATGGTCGCCCTGACATTTTTAGTCGGGCATATCGCCGATCGCTTGGACAGACGTCGGATTGTTGCCACATGCCAATTCGTCGAATTCATCGTGCTGGGACTGCTGACCTTTGGAGATCGTGACGGAAAGCTGGATGTGGCAGTCTTGTTCGCTGCCGTTGCGTTTCTCGGTGCGGCGAGGGCTTTTGAGAGTCCGACCATGTCGGCATTGTTACCGGCCCTCGTTCCAGACGCTCTTCTGCAAAAAGCAGTTGCCGTTTCTTCTTCCGCGATGCAAACAGCGACGATCGTTGGCCCATCGCTTGGAGGACTACTTTACGCGACCGGAGCAAGCGTGCCGCTCGGTGTTTCTGCGCTCTGTTTGTCTGCCGCATGTAGTGCCATGCTGGTCATTCGAACGGAACGGACACCACCAAAACGAGAACCGATTTCGTTCCAATCGATCTTTTCTGGCGTCTCATTCATTCGCAGCCGGCCCATCATTCTCGGCGCCATTTCGCTTGATTTGTTCGCTGTCTTGCTTGGAGGCGTGACCGCGTTGCTGCCCATCTTTGCTCGCGACATCCTTCACACCGGCCCGTGGGGACTTGGATTTTTGCGCTCGGCCCCGGCGGTAGGAGCACTCTCGATGTCCGTCCTGCTCGTGCACATTCCAATGAACCGGCGCGTGGGCATCAAGATGTTCGCCGCTGTCATTGTCTTTGGGATCGCAACCGTCATTTTCTCTCTTTCCACCAGTTTAGTACTCTCGCTGATTGCCCTGGTGATTCTCGGCGCGGCGGACAATGTCAGCGTCGTTATCCGGATTTCGCTGGTTCAACTGTCGACCCCCGATGCGATGAGGGGTCGCGTAAACGCGGTCAATTCGCTCTTTATTGGAACTTCAAACCAGCTTGGTGAATTTGAATCTGGCATGCTCGCTGGACTTCTCGGCGTCATCCCGTCCGGCGTCTTCGGTGGGATCGGCACGATCTTGATTGCCCTCTTTTGGATGCGCTTGTTTCCAGCGCTTCGCAAAGTCAATTCGTTATCGATTGTACCTGACGATACTGTGGCAAGTCTCCAGCAGGGGGTCTCCAAAGAGGGATTGTGAGAAGGAAGGACGAGAAGATTGATTCTCAGTATGTGGCGCGTCCACCTGAGAGGTCGAAGGTAAAACCGGTGGTGTAGCTGCAGCTCGGAGAAACGATGAACTCGACCATTGCCACTAATTCGTCCAACGTACCGCAACGAGCCATCGGGATCTTGTCGGTCATGTATTTGACCTGCTGCTCCGGGAGCGCGTGCACCATCGGCGTCTGGATCACCGCTGGCGCCAACGCGTTCACGGTTACGCCGGTACCGGCTACTTCTTTCCCCTGGACCTTGGTCATTCCGATCACGGCAGCCTTCGAAGCGGAATAGGCGAGCATTCCTGCGTTGCCCTCTTTTCCAGCGATCGACGCGATGTGGAGCAATCGACCGTATCCGCGGCTCAGCATTTTTGGTAGGACCGCTTTGGAGGTGTGGTAAGACCCGAAGAAGTTGATCCGAAATACCTGTTCTACCTCGGCAGCATCTGTTTCATGGCTTTTCAGGTTAGTTCGCCCAGTAATTCCCGCACTATTCACAAGGACGTCCACCGACGGAAAACGCTCGAAGACGCTGGCGACTTCTTCCCAATTCGACACATCACAGACCACGGGGATAAAGTTGTCTCCAAGAACCACTCTCATCTCCTCCAAATGCGCTTTATGAACGTCGATCCCTCGCACACTCGCTTCGAGGTGTGCGAAACGCGTGCAAATAGCGCGACCCAGTCCCGACCCTGCTCCAGTCACGACGATCTGTTGCGTCTTCCAATTCTGAGGCGTCATTTCAACGGATATTTTCGCAAGCTATCGCCGGAACGTCACTACGAATATGACGGAATTGTTGCTTTCGATTGGCCAAGGGGAAGCCGATTGTCGTGGCGCTGGAGAAGTCTATGAATCAGGAACGTGTCGACTTTCGCAGTGTGGATTTGCATCGAAGGGTTGCCCTGGTTCTCAGGAAGGAACCTGGACTTGTCCGCGTCTTCGCCGAACGACTTAGATCAAAATTGGCCGCCGCGAGGTGCGCTGGTGCGATCAGCGACGATGAATGGGAATGGTATATCATCCTCACGCTGTGGCCCCCTCTGCAAGTGATTCGATTGCTGGAAGATTCCGGTGAACGAGCCGTTCGGCTTCGCCAGAAGTCTCCGTTTGTTTCTCTGTTATCGACGCCCGAGCAACGGCGCACAGCGCCAGATCCCGAATAAGAGAAAGCAGCCGGAGTCGTTACAAATCGCTTTTCTTAGCGACAGCCTCACTCTGCAGGATCGGCTTCATCCAACTCAACTTGGAGTCTCGCATTGAGCGCTGAGATCGTGACCAATAATCCTACCATAAACCCAATGCCGGACAGACCGGTCAGCGGATTTGCATGCTGTTGAAATAGCGCTCCAAGCACCCATATCGCCGCAAAAATCGCGCAGATTGCTGTATTGAATTTAACTATTGTTGTGAGAGTGCTTTTTGCACTCTTCGTGCATCTGTCTGTTATCTCGTGTTCCATAAGGATTTCACCTTTCACTTTCCAGGTCGCCCTGAAACAAATGCTCCGGGTGAAATCCTCATCAGTTACCGAGACACTGAACTTGAAAAAGGGTTCTGGGAGGAATCCGGGTTATGCGATGGGCTCATGACCGTATAAATCAGGAGGCGGGTTGAGCTACCTGCGAGTCATTCCGATCAGGCGATCGGTGTGCCGATCTCTCCGTTGCTCCGTGGACATACCGAAGCGCTTGAACATCAAATGGCTGGAGTGTCTCTGTCTTATCGAGGACAGGCTCGTCGCGCTTGTACAAATGGCGTACTGCGATTAGTGCGAAGATTAAAGATTCCATAGGTTCTCTTTTTCTCAATTTCAGGTTACTTACTTGAGATCCAGAGAAAGACGTTCCCTCGCGGGACCTTGCTTTCTTCTTTCTCTCAGCATTCTGGATCGGTCGGTCCTAATCGGACTGCTTTCCGGAATGCCCAGAGAAATTTCTTTACACCGAGCAATATGACAGCTGAGTAGAGCAAGTCCAACGAATCTTAAGACAAATCGGATAAATGAAGCGACAGAATATATGTAAGATGTTAAATTTCAAGTAATTAACATGTCATAGCAGGTTATTCATATGTCGTTCTCAAAAGCCACCGTACGCCTTCCAAAGTATCAGCAGGTCGTCGAAGCCGTTAAGAACGAAATTCTTTCGGGTCGATACCAACCAGGCCAGAAATTGCCGAGCGAAGCCGCTCTGGTGAAACGGTTCGGCGCATCGAGGATCACGGTCGGCCGAGCGCTCCGCGAATTGCGGCATGCGGGGCTGATTCAAAGCAGGGCGGGGTCTGGAAGCTATGTCGGACCCGCCGTTACGGGGGATGAAGGGCTGTTGTTCGGTTTGCTGATCCCGAACCTTGGGGATACTGAGATTTTCGGCCCTATTTGCCAGGGAATGTCACAGGCACCCCAAGCGCGAAAAAATGCACTTCTCTGGGGAAATATAGCTCCGGATCCAGAGACGAAGGAAGAGCAGACTTGGGAACTCTGCCAACAATACATCGCAAAAAAGGTCGACGGAGTCTTCTTTGCTCCACTGGAGCGGACTGGTGCCAATGATCAAACCAATCATCGCGTCATTTCAGCCCTCGAACGAGCAAACATCCCAGTTGTCTTACTGGATCGCTGCATTATGCCGTATCCAAGGCGCAGCAGGCACGATTTGATTGGAATCGATCACCGGCGCGCTGGATACATGATTACGGAACACCTTCTGACGTTGGGCTGCCGGCGCATTGCCTTTGTCGGGTATCCGAATTCTGCAGCGACGGTGACGGCGCGGATCGGGGGTTATCGAGATGCATTGTTTAACGCGGGCGTTTCCGTTTCGCGCGACTTGGTTCGGACCCTCGAGGGTGATCTGGTCAGCGACGTCCGCATCGTCATGGAAAAACTCAAGCCAGACGGCATCGTTTGTGCGAACGACCGCACCGCTGGCCATTTGATGCACGGTCTGATTCAGATGAGCTATCGGATTCCGCAGGATGTGCGCATTGTCGGGATCGACGACGTCGAATACGCAAGTCTTCTGCCCGTACCGCTCACGACGGTTCACCAACCGTGCAAGGAAATTGGGGTGGCCGCTGTCGCTGCCATGCTGGAACGGGTAGCCGCCCCCGATATGCCGATTCGAGATATCCTGCTGGACTGCGGTTTGGTCGTCCGTGATTCCTGCGGAATGAATCTGCAGCCTAAGCCGCTTTCGCCGGAGGGTCACGCCAAATCCCAAGGGGAGAATTAAACCAGAGATTCCGCAGATGACTGAAGTCAAGGGGTTCTGCGGTCACCGTCGCAAGAGTTCATGCGGAACAGAAATGTAGCTGGCGGGAGGCCCGCTACGTTTCTCCTCTAATCTGCGAAATCTCAGCGTTCATTGGGGGCATTGCCAAGGTAATGGTATAGCAAATCGTGCCAGGCCGGTTCGTGAATCTTGCGCAAGAGCGCTCGGTTGATCGATTCGCGCAGAGGACTGCCTTCGCGGAGCGCGAATGCGTAGAGTTGCGGGTCGACATTTAATGGGATGACGGTGAACTGGCTCGGGTATTCGGTGCGGATCACGTAGCGCAGAAACGGCTCATCAAAGACGATAGCCTGGATTTTTCCTTGCGTGAGCGCTTCGAAGAGCCCGGCTCGGGTGAATGTCACGTAATCGATATGACTGGACGCGAGAAATTGTGCGGTGGCGCTTTCGGCAAAGGTGCCGACGTGAATCTTCCGAAGGTCGTCGAGTCCGCGGATACTCGATCCTTCGCTGAGACGTGCGGTGGTTAGAATCGAAGCCATCGCCGCCGTGAATGTGGAAACGAGCACCAAGCTGATGAACATCCACACAACAGCGATTACGCGTCCCCTGAACGTTTGCGGAGAGATGTCGCCATAGCCGACGGTTGTCATCGTGACAGCCGACCACCATAAGGCCGCGCCGAAACCGCGGGCTGCCCGACCGCCGCCGCCGAAATGAGCAGGGTTCGCTCGGCGTTCGCAAAGCCAGATCAGAGCGGCCACTACCGCCATGATCGCGAGCAACCCGATCGCAATCCGGAGAACTGCGAACCAGAGGTCGACGTCGAAAAACGCAACAAGAAATCTGAAGTTGTATGGCAAGTGGCTGATCGGCACTGCCACTGCCATACTCGAAGAAAAGTACGCATGGGTGAAATCGCAGAACTCCTCTCGCCGCTCCGTAATCGTCAGTGGGCCGACGGCGACATCAAGCCATCCATGGGCAAGCCCATCAAAATTCCCGCTCAAAGTGGTCTCGTGAAATTCGAAATCAATGCCGAGGTCGTTTGCAATTTCCCGCCACAATTCGACGCTGATGCCCGTCCAGGTCCCGTCCGGATCGTGAATATTAAACGGCGGACCGGGAGCGACGCCGACGACATATTTCTGTTTCGGTACGGCAGGAGCGGGAATTGGGGAAGGCAAGTTCTGATCGGCCGGCTCCGCGCCTCTGACCGACAGAGCGAGAGCGCACAGAATCGCGCCGCAGCTCGCACATACTGTCCTGTCCCCGAAATACGAGGCATTTTGCCGGAGGTCAGTTGGCTGTTTTTCAAGGCGCGGTCCGAGCCGGACTGGCGGTAGAAGCGCCCATATCTGAATCATACGGGTCGAGCGAGCAACGCGGAAAAACAGCCAAATGGCCACGGCCCAGAGGGTTGCGATGAAAATGGGCCGGCGGCTGCGTTGCTCGTCGGTTGCGTATCGGTCCATTCGACGCGCTGTCGCTTGCTCATGGCACCACCCGACGCAAATGCGCCGAATACATGTGACATGGAGCGCGCGAGAAAACGCGTCGAACGCCCTGAGCAAGCGATAGCGCGTCGAATGGGTCAGATAGGCTCCCTCCTACCGCCAGTCCGGCTCGGACCGCCTTGCCGGCGGCCCATTTTGATCGCAACAAAATACCTCGTATTTCGGGGACAGGACACTACCAGGCAGGCATCGCGCAAAGACCGAAGTGACGTGCTCATTGCGCGCTCTCAGGAATTATGACCGACGCAGGCTCGAATGATTCCTTTCATGGTTTTGACTGGATTCCGGCTATTCCAGTGACAGCTCGACTGTCTCTTCCGCCCTGGGCGTGAGTTGGTTTCCCATGATGAGACGGGCGCAGGTATTCCAGTGCAACAACGCATCGTCATTTTTGACCGGGCGCAGTGTCTCTGCCTTTTCGAACCAGGCCATCGCTTCCCGGAGCAATTCGTAGGCGTCGTGGCCGGAGCCCGGATGGCCTTGACTCAATTGCGCTTTCGCGCGGCGTTCGCCAATAATGCCGGCATAGTAAGCTCGCTCGTACGCATCATGAAGATGAGACAGGACCTCTTGGGCCTCGGTCACTCCGACTGCGTAGCCTTTGCCAAAGCGGTCCGTCAGCGCCAGCAGAAGAATCACCAAGGCTTGCTGATTCTCCGCGTCGATGCGCAACACATCGTGACAGATGCTTTCAGCCTCAGAAGGGTCGTTGAGCAGCCGATAGCGCAAAGCCTTTTCAAGCGCCGCCGGAATGGCGTCCGCCGAAAGCAGCTTGAGTTCAAACATGGTTTTCTCCTTTCAGGTTTTTGGACGGAAGAGTTTAAGCAATTTTCCCAATGGATCGTAAAACTCGTCCACCACGCGTTCCTTCAGCGGAATAATCGCGTTATCCGTGATCGTGATGTTTTCAGGACAGACTTTCGTGCAGCATTTCGTGATGTTGCAATAGCCAATTCCGCCGGCCTGCTTCAATTCCGACACGCGGTCCTCGGTGTCGAGCGGGTGCATCTCGAGCGCGGCGGCGAAAACGAGAAAACGCGGCCCGATAAATTCCTCGTGCAAATGATGATCCCGCAAAACATGGCAGACATCCTGGCAAAGAAAGCATTCGATGCACTTGCGAAATTCCTGGACGCGATCAATGTCCGCCTGGGCAATGCGCCAACCGCCGTCCGGCGCGTCGGGTGGGCGCGGCTTGAACTTCTTGATTTTTTTCTTTACGCGAAAATTCCACGAAACGTCGGTCACCAAATCGCGTATGACGGGAAAAGCTCGCATTGGCTCGATGGTGACAGGCGTGTCGAGCTGGATCGCGTCCAGTCGCGTCATGCACATGAGCTTTGGCACACCATTGATTTCCGCCGAACAGGAACCGCACTTGCCCGCTTTGCAATTCCATCGGCAGGCTAAATCATTGGCTTGCTTTGCTTGAATGTCGTGGATGGCGTCGAGCACAACCATGCCCTCGGAAATCTCCGTGGTAAATTCGGAGAAGTCTCCGCCCTTAACGTCACCGCGCCAGATTCTGAAAACGGCCGTTTTCATTTCATCTCGTCGATGATTTGTTTAAGGCGTTCCGGCATTTCGGGAATCGTCTCACGCCGGACATTCATTGAGCCGTCCGCTTTTTTACTGAGCACGATATTCATTTTGCCTTCTGTGCCATCCTTGTTCGGAAAATCATCGCGAAAATGTCCGCCGCGGCTCTCCTTTCGTTCGATCGCTGCGCGGGTGATCGCTTCTGAAACGGTGAGCAGATGCTTCAAATCGATCGCCGTATGCCAGCCCGGATTATATTCCCGGTGGCCGTGGACGACGACAGTTTGCGAGCGTTCCCAAAGTTTATTTAATCCGTCCAAGGCTCGAACCATCTCTTCCTCGCGCCGCACGATGCCGACCAGGCTTTGCATCATTTCCTGGAGATCGTGCTGTACCCGGTAAGGGCCTTCGGCGTCTCCGGCTGCGTTGGTGGCGCGTTCGAACGGCTCCAGAGCCTGCCGAGCCGCTTCTTCAATCTGGGTCTCACTGATCTGACCGCCGTTGGATTGTTTGCTGAATTTCGCGGCGAATTCGCCCGCGCGTTTGCCGAACACCAGGAGATCGGACAACGAGTTTCCGCCGAGCCGGTTTGATCCGTGCAATCCCGCTGCCACTTCGCCGGCCGCGAACAGTCCGGGCACATTGGACATCTGACTTTCGGCGTTAACTCGCACGCCACCCATGATGTAGTGCGTCGTTGGCCCGACTTCCATTGGCGTCTTGGTGATATCCAGGTTCGCGAGCTGCATAAATTGATGATACATGCTCGGCAACTTTTTCTTAATATGTTCCGCGGCGTTCGGGATTTTTTCTTTTATCCACGCAATGTCGAGAAAAACACCGCCGTGCGGACTGCCGCGACCGGCTTTGACTTCCTCGACGATGCATCGCGCGACATGATCGCGGGTCAGAAGTTCGGGTGGTCGACGGGCATTTTTGTCTCCCTGCGTGTAACGCCATCCTTCTTCCGGATTGTCTGCGGTTTGAGATTTATAGGCGTCTGGAATATCGGCGAACATGAACCGCTTGCCTTCTTTGTTGTGTAAGATCCCCCCTTCGCCGCGCACGCCTTCGGTGACAAGGATCCCCATCACGCTCGGCGGCCAGATCATGCCGGTCGGATGAAACTGGACAAACTCCATGTCGATCAATTCCGCGCCTGCATGGTACGCGAGTGATTGTCCATCCCCGGTGTATTCCCAGGAGTTGCTGGTGATTCGATACGCACGGCCGATCCCGCCTGTCGCAAGGATGACTGCTTTCGCGTTGAAGACCTTGAATCGTCCGCGTTCCCGATCGTAGCCGAACGCGCCAACAACACGATCGCCATCCTTGAGCAATGTGACGACTGTGTGCTCCATGTGGACCTCGATGCCCTGATGAATCCCGTGATCCTGGAGCGTGCGGATCAGTTCCAGGCCCGTACGATCGCCCACGTGAGCGAGTCGCGGATAGCGGTGACCGCCGAAATTGCGCTGGAGAATTTTCCCGTCCGTCGTCCGGTCGAACACTGCGCCCCAAGCCTCGAGTTCGCGGACTCGGTCGGGCGCCTCCTGCGCGTGCAATTCGGCCATTCGCCAGTTATTGACGTACTGGCCGCCGCGCATGGTGTCGGCGAAGTGAACTTTCCAGTTGTCGCGGTCATCGACATTTGCGAGCGCGGCGGCCATACCGCCTTCGGCCATCACGGTATGCGCCTTGCCGAGAAGCGATTTGCAAATCAGGCCGACCCGGACACCGGACGCGGAAGCTTCAATGGCTGAACGCAGTCCCGCGCCGCCAGCGCCAATAACGAGCACGTCATATTCGAGAGTTTCGTAATTGCTCACTTGGTTCGCAGAAGCGTTCGGATCTTTGGGTTGATGCGGTTAAGAGGCGGAAGGACGAGACGTTTCAACGATTCAAGGCCTACAGGATCTTCCAATCATGCCAGAGACCCATCGAACAGAGACGCACATAAAGGTCACTGAAGCCCACCCAGAACAAACTCATCCATGCGCAGAGCATGTGGCGGCGGTTCAGACAGCTCACGCAGGCGTAGCTTTTGGCGCACAGAGGCACTTTGGAAACTTCATCCAGGAACCCGCCGATCAAATGGCGGAGTGAATGACAGCCAAACGTGTAGCTGCCCAACAGCAAAACGTTGACGGTCAGGACGATCGTCCCAATGCCGACGCCAAGGTGCTTTGAACCAGAACTATCGGTGAACCACATCGCCCTCCACGCGTCGTGCGCGAGGACAAGGATGAACAGCAAAGCGATATAAAGAAAGTAGCGGTGAATGTTCTGCATGATGAGCGGAAACGAGTTTTCGCCCGGATAGCCTTTGCGTGGTTCACCGACGGCGCACGCTGGCGGGTCGGCCCAGAACGCTTTGTAATAGGCACCCCGGTAATAGTAACAGGTCAAGCGAAAGCCGGCCGGCGCCCATAGCACCAAAAGGGCGGGCGAGAAGAACAGCCGCGATGGCCACCAGCCAGGTTTCGAACCAAAAATCGCGTGCGGCGAGCTGCCGAAAATCTCGGGCGAATAAAATGGCGAAAGGTAGTCCGCGCCATTTTGATCGAGCCAGTAATGAGCTCCCTGAAAAGCGGCCCAAGTCGAATAGAGAATAAAAGTTGCCAGCCCGAGAAATACGAACAGGGGCTGCGTCCACCATGCGTCTCGCCGCATGGTTTCGCCGGCCGCTCGTTGTTTTAGTGAAACATTCGCGTAGGACATATTGACTGCACGGCGCTCAGTGGCCGGGGGAAGGCTGCAGCTTTAAATATCGGCGTGGAACCACCTTTTCAAGCTCATTCGAGGGGAAGTAGGCCAACGAGAATTGGGCAGAGTGTTGGAGCGGATAAAGCGAGGCTGGGTTGAATCACCGTCGAAGACATCGAGGACGAGGACGATTAGAAAACGAGGAGGAGAGGTCGATCGAATCGAGACCGAGGGGGACCTGCGTTCGAATCGAAGAGGCGCCTGTCTCACTGGAACTTCGAGATTTGACCTGCTTCTCGTTCCCCTTTATTCCCTGTTCGTATGACAATCAAAGACGACGAGGTGATCGACCTCGCAACACCGACTGGTCCAATGAGAACGTACGTTTTGCGACCGGTCTCCGATGGCCAGTACCCCGGGCTGGTTTTATTTTCTGAAATATTTCAGGTGACCGGTCCCATCCGACGAACCGCCTCAATGCTGGCTGGTCACGGATTCGTCGTGGCTGTGCCCGAGATTTTTCATGAACTCGAGCGGCCCGGTACCGTTCTCCCGTACGATCAGGCAGGTGCGGATCGAGGCAACGCCGATAAGATTGGCAAAGAATTATCCAGCTACGACGATGATGCGCGGGTCGCTCTGAGCTATTTAAAGACGCACCCTCAGTGTACCGCCAAACTGGGCGTCATGGGGTTTTGTATCGGAGGTCATCTTGCATTTCGAGCTGCAATGAACCCGGAGGTGCTCGCAGCGACCTGCTGTTACCCGACCGACATTCACAAACGTAGTCTTGGCAAGGGACTGAATGACAACTCGCTCGATCGAATCTCGGAGATTCACGGCGAGTTGCTGGTCGTTTTTGGCCGCCAGGATCCGCACATACCGCGTGAGGGAAGAGCGATCATCTACAACGCCTTGGCTGATGCGGATAGGATTTTCAGCTGGCATGAATTCAATGGTGCTCATGCGTTTATGCGCGACGAAGGAGCACGCTATGATGCCGCTGCGGCCCGGATCGTCTATGGAATGGCGCTCGAACTCTTCAAGCGGAATCTCGGCGAGGGCAACGTCGCGGCAGGCGCGAAGTCTGACAGCAACGTTTCGCATTGAATCGCGCCGGGTTGCTCCTCCCCAATGCCTTTCTCTGTTCGACATTCGTCTTCGATCGCCGTGCTTGTCGCCGGGGCATTTTTCATGGAGAATCTCGATGGAACAGTCATCGCGACGGCGCTGCCGCAGATGGCGCAATCCTTTCATGTCGGGCCGGTCAGCCTCAACGTTGGGATGACGGCTTATATGCTGACGCTCGCGGTTTTTATCCCGATCAGTGGATGGATTGCCGATCGTTTCGGGGCCCGGACAGTGTTCGGGGGCGCGATCGCGGTCTTTACCATCTCCTCGATTTTCTGTGGATTAAGCAACGGGCTAGGGGAGTTCGTCGTGGCACGTGTCGTCCAGGGCATTGGGGGCGCCATGATGGTGCCAGTGGGCAGGTTGGTTGTCTTGCGCAGCACCGAAAAACAACATCTGTTGCGGGCAACCGCGTTTATCACCTGGCCTGGCTTAGTGGCGCCGGTGCTTGGCCCACCAGTCGGTGGGTTCATCACGACCTACGCATCCTGGCGTTGGATCTTTTTTCTCAATCTACCGTTGGGACTGATCGGTATCGTGCTCTCCGCGCTGTGGATCGGAAACAATCGAGAAGATCAGTATCGTCCGTTTGACTGGACGGGATTTGTCTCATCCGCCCTCGCTTGCTCGACGCTGATGTACGGGCTGGAATTAGTTGGGCAGCAGCCTACTCCCTGGCCCACGATCGTTCTTCTGCTCACCGTGAGCCTCCTGACCGGCTTGCTGATGGTCTGGCATTCCGGCCGCCATACAACTCCCCTGATCAATTTTTCTTCGCTGAGTATTCGGACATTTGCAGTGACGATTTGGGGTGGCTCCCTCTTTCGCGTTGCGATTAGCGTCATTCCTTTCCTTTTGCCGCTCCTGTTCCAGATCGGTTTTGGACTGAGTGCGTTTAAATCCGGGCTGCTGGTGCTTGCCGTCTTTGCGGGAAATCTTGGAATGAAAACCGTCACCACGCCTGTCATTCGCCACTTCGGATTTCGGAGGGTGCTGATCGTTAATGGGCTGCTGACTGCGCTGTCGTTATTCGCTTGCGCCTTTTTGTCTCCGGCGATGCCAACGCCTATCATTGCCGCGATCCTATTCTTTGGGGGGCTCTGCCGATCGATGCAGTTCACCAGTCTTAACACCCTCGGGTTCGCTGATATTCCGCCAGGCCAAATGAGCGCGGCGACCACGTTTGCCAGCATGGTCCAGCAAATGACGATGGGGATGGGAGTCGCTGCAGGAGCGATTGCATTGCGGATCGCTGCGCTGTTGCGCCATGGGTCGGCAAGCAATCCGACAATCCCGGATTTTCACGTTGCCTTTCTCTTGATCGGCCTGATCGCCCTGGTCTCAGTCCTCGATTTTCTGAAGCTCGACGCGGCTGCCGGAGCGGCGGTCAGCGGGCATTCGCATTGAGGCGGGAGGACGGGAGTTCAGGAGTTGCAGGAGAAAAGGCATACCGGTGCAGCTAAAGAACGAATGCGTTGGTTACCTTAACCCCGAATAGAGAAGTATCCTTTAACGAAGCGCAGAAGGCGGTCTCTGGCACATGTGCAAGCGTGCGGCCAGTCCTTCATTCCGAGACTCCCGTACTCCTGAACTCCTGTCTCGCTACAAATCGATGCTGATGTCCACTTTCACGTAAGGCGCACTCTTGCTCGAATCATCGGGACCCCCGCGGAAATAATCAAACCGTCGCTGGATACTCCAGCCCGCTGTCATCTCGAACGACAGGCCTGTTTTTGGATTGTAATTTACGCCGCTCCCCGCGCGGTATTCCGAATAATCCAACAGGGCATTATTCGTCCGACGATCATTGGTTGGACCATTGCGGTATCCGCCACCGACCAAGTCAGCGGCGAGAAAAAACTCCACTTCCTTACTTGGCGTGTAACTGAATCGCGGCTGGGGAAAGACCGCCCGCAAGTTGTATTGATCGTTGATTTTCCAATTGAATCCGCAAATTGGGATAGCCCACTCTTGTTCGAACGGATCCACGTCGACGCCGAGTACGAGGTGAGTGTTCTCTCGAACCTTGAACCCTGCGACAGCCCGGATTGGAACATCCAAAGATTTTGCTGTGATATAGTCTCGAGTGTAATAAATGCCGGGTTCGAATTTGAGAAGCTGGTAGTAATCGTCGCCCGTCCAGTAAGAAAGAGAAAATTCTCCCGCGACGCTCGCGATGGAAGAAGGATAGATGATGTTCGAGCGAGAGAAATCAAATCGTTCCGAATCAATTCCGAATTGAAAATAATATTTGTCGAAGAGATGGATATTGCGGAGAGCTTCGATCTGGTAGTGATACACTGCCTGAGACCCGAAGCTTCCGGATTTTATGATCTTGCTGCCGAGCGTATAATCTGAATTCAAGTCAAGGGACCAAAGCGGTGCTTCCTCTTGTTTTTCTGGTGCCGGCGACTGAATCACGTTTTTTTCATCCCCGAAGGCCGCACCTCCAAAAATTGCCAGACCGGCCAAGAGCGCCGCGAGTTTCACGCGTCCACTCCTCCCTTTTTTTCGCATCGTGGATGCCGGATCCATCAAAATGTTTCGGAAACAGTTCTGGTTACCATTTGGCGTAGCCTGTACCAGAGCGTTTTGCGATAAAGCGTTCTTTCTGTAAAGGATTGAAACTCCCAGGGAAGCGTTCCCTCGCGCTTGTGTGACATTGAGAGATCGCTCGATACACCGGAGAGCAATGTAACATAGGCTTCCAGCCTGTTTCGGGGCGGAATACTCTGCCGGCGCGCATACCCAGGAATCCGCCGTTTTTAGCGCGGTATTGGTACCACCTGAATCGTCGTCGTCCTCGTCGTCGTTCTTGACCTCGACTTCTGAGGATCCGGGAATCGCGCCGATTGCCAACGACGTTGAAAGATCGAAAACGAGAACGAGGACGACGACGAGGACGATTGGCGCTGCACGGCGCTAAACACATACAAACCCCGGGCTAAGCTTTCTTGCCCATTCGGGGCGGGCCTTTCGGGCGGTATGACCGGCGCTAAACACTTACAAGTCCAGGGCTCTAGCGCTTCTGGGGTTCCGCCCAAGGGAACTGCCGGCCCCGGCGAGGCGCCCGAACGGGCGCCAGATAAAGCGTGGCAACAACACAGGCACAGAGTGTAATGTTAAATCGGTCTCGATCGTTTTATCTTGTCTTGGAGTGCAGCGCCGCCCGTTAGTAAATGCTAGCAGGCCTAGCAAAGTGAACGGACCAATGCCGGCTGCAAGATATTTCAGATCACGTGGTTTTGTCATGAGTCGAAATTTAACCGAAGGCAGGATCATCCCGAGTCGCGACAACCCTGTTGTCAGCAGAGTTGAATTACTTCGCGCGGATGGATAAAGTCTTGCGCACATGAGTTTCCGAACAACTGGTCTGGTGACAGCGCTGTTCACGATGGCATTCCTTTTTTTATTGCAAGGATGTGCCGAGGAAACACCTGAGCTGATCGGGCCCATGACCGGCGGCCCACATTCCAATACGAGCGTTTCGGGATATATGCGATCTGGAGTGATGTTTTCCGGCCACTAGTTCTCTGCTTCGCGGGAGTGGCTCCTGTTGATCAAGGCTCGACCGGAAGCTTCAGAGTTTATTATTGTGGCGTCTTGCACAGACCTGCAGCCTTGAAAAGATGGGAAACTCAGCCATGAGTGATCAGATGACCCAGCCATTGAAGGACCAACCTGTGCACGTCACTACCCACGCCGGTCGGGCCGGCACTGACCACGACCGGAAGGTGCCCGAGATCGATCTGCTCAGCCCGTTGACGATTCGGGGTGTGACGTTTCGCAACCGCATCGCCATGTCGCCGATGTGCCAGTATTGCGCTCGGGATGGATTTGCCGACGATTGGCATCTGGTTCATCTGGGCAGCCGGGCCGCCGGCGGGGCCGCCCTTATCGTGGTCGAGGCGACGGCGGTAACTGCGGACGGGCGCATCACTCCGGGCGACCTTGGAATTTGGAGAGACGAGCACATCGAGCCACTGGAACGTATTGCAAAGTTCGTCCGGAGCCAGGGCGCGGTTGCCGGTATCCAGTTGGCGCATGCCGGTCGGAAAGCGAGTTGCGACCTGCCATGGAAAGGCGGGGCGGGTCTTAAGACGCCCGAACAAGGCGGTTGGCCAGTCGTCGGGCCGAGTGCTGTTCCATTTGCCGAGGAATCGCCAGTCCCCATCCCATTAGATGAGGCTGGCATTGATCGCATTGTCGCTGCGTTCGAAGCCGGTGCCCGGCGAGTTCTTAGCGCGGGTTTCAACGTGATTGAGATCCACGCCGCTCACGGCTATCTGCTACACGAATTTCTCTCACCGATCAGCAACCGTCGGAACGATCAGTATGGCGGCAGCCTGGAAAATCGCATGCGCTTGCTGTTGCGAGTCGTGGAGCGACTCCGCGGTCTGATGCCAGAGGAGATCCCGCTCTTCGTGCGGATCTCGGCAACCGACTGGGTAGAGGGTGGTTGGGACATCGAGCAATCGGTCGAGTTGGCCAGGCGGCTTAAGGCCAAAGGGGTCGACCTCATCGACGTTTCATCGGGTGGAATGGTCCCGTACGCCCGTATTCCAATGGCGAAAGGCTACCAAGTGCTATTCTCCCGACGCATCCGAGAGGGTGCGGATATCAGAACCGGCGCCGTCGGTCTGATCACCGAACCCCACCATGCCAATGAAATCGTGACGGGCGGCGACGCAAACCTTGTCTTCATTGCTCGCGAGATGCTCCGAGAACCTTATTGGGCGTTGAAGGCGCAGCAGGCGTTGGGTGACGAGCCGACTTGGCCGATTCAGTACGGGTATGCCCTCAAGAGGAGAGCGAAATAGAGAGAGGCGGCGGAACGTATCGGCGTTTCGGCGAACTCAACCTTCAATGATCCGCTTGATCCTGTTCCGCTGACAACTGACACTGACAACTGCCAACTGACCGAAACAGGAACAGTACAATGAGCAAAGGATCTGATCTGCTCGTAGCAGCACTTGAGAACGAGGGGGTCGAGCGAATTTTCGGAGTGCCGGGGGAAGAAAACCTGGACGTCCTGGATTCGCTGCGCGGTTCGAAAATCAAATTCGTCGTGACGCGCCACGAGCAGCCGGCAGCGTTTATGGCGGCGACTTACGGGCGGTTGACGGGTAAAGCCGGCGTTTGTCTTAGCACGCTCGGGCCGGGGGCACTCAATTTTTCGACCGGCGCCGCCTATGCGCTTCTTGGCGCTATGCCGATGGTCCTGATCACGGGTCAGAAAGGGATCCTGAGCAGCAAACAGGGTCGGTTCCAGATCGTGGATGTCGTCGCTAGCATGACCCCGTTGACGAAAATGGCGCGCCAGATTGTCAGCACGGCGACGATCCCGTCGATCGTACGCGAAGCCTTCAGAGTTGCACAGCAGGAGCGGCCGGGACCGGTACACCTCGAGCTGCCAGAGGACATCGCCGCAGAACATGCGCCGGGCCTGTCGCCCGTGCCGCCGCATCCGATCGAAATTCCCGTTGCCAGCCCGACGGCGTTGGACCGTGCGGCTGCGATGATCCTGGATGCTGAACGGCCGCTCATCATGTTGGGGGCGGCGGCAAGCCGGCCGCGCCTGGAAGGTGCGCTGTCAGATTTCGTCCGTCGCGTTCGCATTCCGTTTTTCAATACCCAGATGGGTAAAGGCGCGGTGACGGGCGGATCGAACCTCTACATGGGAACAGCGGCGCTCTCCGCGCGGGACTACGTCCACAAGGCGATAGACAGGGCTGACGTGATTCTTGCGATCGGCCATGACACGGTCGAAAAGCCCCCGTTCATCATGGGTCATGGTGGGCCAAAAGTGATCCATATCGGCTATTTGCCGGCGACGGTCGAAGAGGTCTTTTCACCGCACGCCGAGGTGGTCGGCGACGTTGGGCCGAGCCTCATGCTGCTCGCAGGCCGGCTCGAGGGTAAACTAAAGAACGCTTCGGCGCTCGTGCCATTGCGCGAGGATATTCTCGCGCATCTGGCCGACCGGGCTACCGAGAGCCGCTTTCCGTTGACACCCCAGCGCATCGTTCATGACGTTCGCCGAGTCATGCCGGAGGACGGCATCGTTTGTCTCGACAATGGCATGTACAAGATCTGGTTTGCGCGCAACTACCGCACGCGGGTAGCGAACACCCTGCTGCTGGACAACGCGCTTGCGACAATGGGTGCCGGGCTCCCGTCCGCAATGTCGGCGTCGATGCTGTATCCCGGCCGACGGGTCCTTGCGGTCTGCGGCGACGGCGGCTTCATGATGAACTCGCAGGAGATGGAAACTGCGGTCCGGCTTGGTTTGCACCTGGTAGTGCTCATCGTCCAGGACAATGCCTACGGCATGATCCGCTGGAAACAGGCTGTCGACGGGTTCGTTGACTGGGGGCTCACCTTCGGTGATCCGGATTTCGTAAAGTATGCCGAGGCGTACGGTGCGAAGGGCACACGTGTTGAAACGCCGGACGGGCTAGGTCCAGCTCTGGAATCGGCATTCGAGACCGGAGGCGTCCATCTGGTCGTTGTCCCGGTGGACTACTCCGAAAACCAGAGAGTCCTTGTGGACGAGCTGCGCGACTTTATGCCGGCGTGAGGGTGTTCGGCGGTCAACGTTCAGCGTTTGGCGTTCAGCGAGCCAGTAGGCGACCGTCTCGGTTTGCTAGCCTCTTAAGAAACAAAGGAGGACCCCAATGGGCCCGAACGCCGAACGCCGAACGCCGACCCGCTCATCCGAGCGGCGCTCCGATAATCCCTAGAAATAGAATTGCTCCACTTGTTCCATCCGCGATCGCGGCGACGAACGGCCGATTGAAAACCAAATTAAACTCTTCACGCGGTCGCATCATCGCGAGTGACTTCATCTGGATGCTCGTGACAGCGGCCGCTGTCGTTCCTTCTTCGTCGACCTCGACGAACGTCTTGTGAAGGACGCCGCCTATATACAATCTGCTCGGGCCGTCGATCATTCGATTAAATTCGGCTCGCCGACTGTCAAAGGCGATTCCCATGCCAAGTTCGCTCAGTGACTGGTTCAGGGTGGCGCCGTATTCGAACTTGAATCTTGGTAGCGCCACTGATCCTTCCGTTGGACGCAGCGTACGGGCGAAATCCGACCAAGAAGATTTTTTCAATAGTTCGATGACCGCGTCCAGACCTTGATCAGGAAGAAAGCAGTACATCGCAAACCGATTGTCGACATAGGGCAGCGCCACGACCGCGTATCCTGGGCCTTTCGCGTAAGCGAAGCTGCCCTTCTGCTGCATCATCTCGACCGTTAATTTGGAACCATCGGCAGGGTAAAACGGCTGTTCTTGAGTCCTTCCCTTCGGGAAAGGGGAATTCCATGGAGCGTGAAAATAGACTGCGTTTGCCAGAAACATCGGTGGACTTGGCGGATTCTCCAGCAAACGGCTAATCTTACCTTCCGTGGCGTCGCTGACCCAATCGTTGATCCGCGAGATCGTTGTTGGATCATCGAAACGGACGACCGCCAGTTTCGTCTTAAAGGTTTCCGCCAGATCCGCGGAAAACGTGTGATTGAGCCGAACAGAGTCATCGATCCACGCGGCGTTTGCCACTTTCAAAGTGACACCTTGCCCTGGGCTCTCCAGCGTCGCCCGCAATCCGGCGAATTCCTTGAGGGCCGCTTCCCTTGACGAACGATCGATGCCCAAGACACGGCTCATTGCTTCGGCGGTTTCCCCGGTCGCACCAGCGTACGCCATCCCGAGAGCAATCTCGATGCTCGCCGGCGAAATCAGGAGATTTCGTTGTCCGGAAGTTTCGAGTCTTTGGACCAGGCTGAAACCGAAGGTATTTAATCGGTCGGGAAAGTGACTCATATCGGCTGCCCGGATTGGGGAAACGTGAAGGGATACAATCAACGCAAGAATCGAAAAACCAACGCAACGCATAGCATGTGGATTTGACATTCAGCGTTTGAGGGCGTTCAAGCACTGTCGGGGGTGTGTGTTTGACAGTCATTGATGGAAAGTTTGGGCTCCCGATTATATCATTGGCCATGCGCAACTTGGCGAAGCATATCTCTGAATCGTCCGGAGTTGACCTGAAACGGCTGCTCGTTGAGCCAGGCAGGAAAATTTCCCTCTCCAAAGATTTCGACCCGAAGCATACCGGGGGTTTCGAAGACAAAAAGGGTGCTTTGGCGGAGCTCGCATTGAATGGCGAACGTCTGGCCGCCGAACAAGATGTTCTTTACGCCGCAGATTCCTACGCCCTTTTGCTTGTTTTTCAAGCCCTCGACGCCGCAGGAAAGGACGGTACGATCAAGCACGTGATGTCGGGAGTCAACCCGCAGGGGTGCGAAGTCTGCAGCTTCAAGGGCCCATCCCGTGAGGAACTGGACCACGATTACCTCCGGCGGTCGGCAGTGCGGCTCCCGCAGAGCGGACGGATTGGTATTTTCAATCGGTCGTACTACGAAGAGGTGTTGGTTGTCCGGGTTCATCCCGATCTTCTCGCGCAACAACATCTACCCCCTCTCGGTAAAAACGGGTCGCTTTGGAAACGCCGATTCGAAGAAATTAATTGTTTCGAGCGGTACCTTGTGAGCAATGGAATATTGGTCCTGAAGTTTTTCTTGAACGTTTCGAAGTCGGAACAGAAATCCCGATTTCTCAAAAGGATCGAACAAAAAGAAAAAAACTGGAAATTCTCGGCCGCGGACATCCGGGAACGCCAGTATTGGGACGCCTACATGGAAGCATACGAGGAGATGTTCAATCAAACGAGCACAAATTGGGCGCCATGGTACATTATCCCAGCTGACCATAAATGGTTCACCCACCTTTGCGTCTCCGAGATCATTGTCGCCACATTAAAGTCGCTTGGCTTGAAATATCCAAAGGTCAGCGAGGAACAACTTGCCGAGCTGCAAAGAGCAAAAGTCGAGTTGCTGAACGAGAAATAACGGGACGTGCGCCGATCGTTGTGCTGTGTGACATCGGTCGAGAACATTCTAGATTGAGCCGAAATGAGTTCATCGGCCGACCTCCTTCCAATGCGTATGCAGGCAAGTGACTATGACCGTCTCGCTTTGCAAAAACTCGACGCGGAAGAAGTCGCCGCGCTGAGCCGCTTCGGACGAAATCGAACCCTTGCGGATGGCGAGCATCTCTTCTACACCGGTGACCGGGATCTAAGCGTCTTTGTTGTTTTGCGCGGTGAAGCGCAAGTCTACTTCACCCGCGGCGGAAAAGCGCGGGATCTCGCGGTGCTCGGCGAGGGTCATTTTATCGGCGATATTTCGATGCTCACACGGATGGCAGCCGTTGTCAGCGTGCGCGCCCGCGGAGCGTTGGAGGTGATCGAGATCCCGGCAAAGGAATTCCGGTGGGCCCTCTCGGATCTCTCGGCCCTTGCGGAGAAGATTATTAACGCCTTTGTCGTGCGGCGGCAGTGGATGGAGTCGTTGGATGATTTTTCCGGCGTGCTGCAGATCCTCGGTCGACGGAAGGATCCTGAAGCGTTTTTGATCCGTGACTTCCTCGACAAGAATCACATTCCACATGCTTTTATCGACGTGGAGGGCGAGGAAGGTGGCGCGATCCTGGAGCATTTTGATCTTTCCAAAGACGGGCCCGGAGATCTGCCTGCGGTGATCATCGGCTCTGACAACCGATTATTGCGACGGCCTAGCTTACGCGAGGTCGGCTCTGCCGCCGGTCTTCGCCGCTGCCTCGATGTGGCGGGTCACACCTTTGACCTCGTGATTATCGGCGCCGGTCCGGCGGGCCTTTCCGCCGCAGTTGGTGCAAGCTCCGAAGGATTAGACACTGCGATCGTGGAGCGGTACGCCGCTGGTGGGCAGGCTGGTACCAGTTCAAAAATCGAGAATTACCCGGGCTTTCCCTCTGGGATCTCGGGGGGCGAACTGACCAACCGAATTTTTCTTCAAGCCAACCGGTTCGGCGCCGGTTTCACTGCGGCATCACCAGTCGTCGCCATCCACAACGAACATTTACTCGAGCACGACGTTTGGGTGCTTGAACTCGAAGGCGCCGAAAGGCTACGGGCGCGCTGTGTGCTCATCGCTACAGGGGCTGAATATCGCCGCCTCGACGCGGAGGGTCGCGAACGTTTCGAGGGTGCAGGCGTCTACTATGCTGCCGCCACCGTAGACCCGCAGTTGTACGAACATTCGACGGTCGTTGTCGTGGGCGGCGGAAATTCGGCTGGGCAGGCGATCATGTACCTTGCACAGCGCGCCGAGAAAGTGTTGGTCGTGATCCGAGGCGAAGATCTCAACAAGAGCATGTCGACCTACCTCGTACGGCGGATTGAGCAAACGGCCAACGTCGAGGTATTGAGACACACCCGCGTTCGTCGATGCGAGGGTGTGTCTTCGCTGGCAGCAGTGGAGCTTGAGGATATAATGGCTAACTCTACGCGGTTAATTGAGACCCCAGCGCTGTTTTCTTTCATCGGCGCCTTCCCGCGTACGCGCTGGTTGCCAATTGGCCTCGACCGGGATGAGAAGGGTTTTATCAAAACCGGCCGCATGGCGGCGGAATCGCCAAACTGGCCGTTACGCGACCGTAAGCCGTTGCAGATGGAGACCAGCCTGCCTGGTGTCTTTGCGGCTGGCGATGTCCGAGCTGGCTCAACCAAACGGTGCTCAGCCGCCGTTGGTGAAGGAGGGCAGGCGATTGAATGCGTCCACGATCTTCTGGGTACCTACGCATAGCAAATGGATCGAATGAAGAACGGCATGGAACGGCGGCGATTCGGTTCCACGAATCGGGAGGTCGCGGTGATCGGGCAAGGGACTTGGTGCATCGACAGCGCCGATCGCGTTTCCGCGATCGCGGCTTTGCGTCGTGGCATCGATCTCGGTCTGACCCATTTTGATACTGCGGAAATGTACGGATCAGGCGCCGCCGAGAGGCTGGTTGCCGAGGCAATCGCCGGACGACGCGACGAGGTTTTTCTGGTCTCGAAGGTCCTTCCCCAGAATGCCTCTCGCGGCGGCACCATTGCAGCCTGCGACCGCTCGCTCGGCCGGCTGAGAAGTGATTGGCTGGATTGTTACCTATTGCACTGGCGCGGCAGCCACCCCCTGGAGGACACAGTCGCCGCGTTTGAGGAACTGAAGCAGAGAGGGAAGATTCTCTCCTGGGGCGTAAGCAACTTCGACGTGCCCGATCTTGAAACGGTTCTTAAGATCGCAGGCGAGGGCAAGCTCGTTTGTAATCAAGTCCTCTACCATTTGGAAGAGCGCGCGATCGAGCACTCGGTGATTCCGTGGTGTGAAAAGCATAATGTCGCCGTGGTTGCCTACAGCCCGTTTGGTCACGGGCGCTTTCCTGGCCAGCGTACAACCGGTGGCCGTGTCCTAAAGCAAATCGCCGCAGAGCACGAGGCGACCGTTCGCCAAATTGCGCTCCGGTTCCTGGCACGACGGCCCTCGCTCTTTGCCGTGCCCAAAGCCGCCAATGCCGAGCATGTCACCGAAAACGCGGGCGCCGCGGACCTCCGCCTTACCGAAGCCGAGGTCGCCCGGATCGACGACGCCTTTCCGGTTGGTCCTCGTCCCGACCACCTCCCAATGCTCTAGTGCATCGTCTCAATGTAGCTGGCATATGCCAGCTACATTGAGACGATGCACCTGCGGTCGAAACGGATTGGACCCAATCAATCGATTGCGAGAAATTCGTCTTTGTGGCGATCGATGAACTCGGTCAGGGCTGCTCGGATCGTTTCGCGGAGCGGGGTACCTCGGAACCAGTCTTCCGGATGTCGAACGACCCATTCGGCTAAGGCGTTTCTGAGCAGTTCAGGCTGGTTCACGGCGCCCCTTTGATTTTTCAGCCAACGAACCTGGTCGGTCGAGAGCTGAGCCTGAATCCAAGGATCAACCTGGTCAGGATCCTCACCGCCGTCCGATGTTAGGCCATCTGGATACATGTTGGGAGCCGCAAACCCGTCGCGGCACTGGCGACACGAATGTCGCCGTCTCTTCATTGAATCGATAATGCGCATTTCCCAAAATTTTTTTGTGCTCGCCGTGCATTGGACGTCAGCAAGCGGTCTCACAGGCGCGATTTGCCGGAATCGGTTTCGCGCCGACTAGTGAGTCGGCGGTTTGCTCAAGGCTCGACACCGACGCTGCTTTAGACCCGGCGATAATGTCCTGGGATCCAAACCCAACGGTGGCCGTTCCAACGCCAGTGCCCGTGTACCCAGACAACCCCGTATGGCGGCGGAGGTGGACGATATTCCACTCGCGGCGGCGGCGCCGGGTACGGGCCACGCTCGACCACGATGGTCGTCGGCGGCGGCGCCGGTTGTCTATAAACGACTGTTTCAGTGCAACTGCTGAGTCCCAACAGGGCTAAAAGCGCCACCGAGAACCCGATGCGAGAGTGGACGGGAGGTTTCATGGAATGCAAAAGATGTCTCTCGGAAAGTAATCGCGGATTTACCATACGTTGCAAATTTAAGCTGAATTCGGCGAGAGGTGTTCTTCTTGCGTTTTCGACAGCTGTGTCTAAAGGTACGCGGCGTGTTTCTTCTTCAAATCATTATTCTTGGGCTCGTCCAGGGTGCGGCTGAGCTTCTCCCGGTTTCAAGCTCGGCACATGTCATTGTTGCCGAGAAGCTCATGGGCTTGGACCCCTCCAGTCCCGAAATGACGTTCGTGCTGGTGATGCTACATACCGGAACGATGTTCGCCGTCATCGTCTATTTTTGGAATGCCTGGCGAGAGCACTACTTCTCCAGTGCAGCGGCATTTCGAAAAGTGGCAATCAACGTCGTCATCGCCACGGTCATTACCGGGATCGTTGGCTTGGCGCTTCAGGTACTGATCGAGAAGGTTTACTTGAAAGGGAGCGCAAAGGCGGAGGTCGAAGTCCTTTTCTCGCAACTCCCGCTCATCGGCGGTGCGCTCTTGGTCGCCGGATTGCTAATCATCTATTCAGGGATGCGCCAACAAAAGAACAAGCGCGGTGTCGACGTGAACGCCGCGCGCGCGTGCTGGATTGGGGCTGTTCAGGGGATCTGTTTACCGTTTCGCGGATTCTCCCGTTCCGGCGCGACGATCTCGACCGGTTTGTTGCTCGGGGTCGGTCAGCGCCGCATGGAAGAATTCAGCTTCGCCCTGGCGGTCGTGTTGACGCCGCCAGTGATCGCAAGAGCGTTGTGGCGGCTGTTCAAGGAGCACTCTGAGACCAGTCAGCCTTCCCAGCTGTTACACGTCACGTTGCCCGGCTTGTTTGGATTGGTTTGCAGTTTTGTGGCCGGTTGGCTGGCGCTTCGGTTGTTGTCACGCTGGCTCGAATCGGGGCGTTGGAAGTTTTTTGGTTATTACTGCGTCGTTGCGGCGATCGTCGTGTTTGGCTTGGCGTTTGCCGGGTTGTAAGGCCGGCTGAACAATCTTTTTCTCGACACTGAACTGAGTGCATCGAAAGTGCGAGAGACATGGAAACGACTGATCCGTCTTCTCATCTGAGCAGCGAAGCGCCGTCTCCGGAGGAGGGTAACAAACTCGATATTAGTCCGGTGGTACCGGCCCAAATTGAGCCCCAGGACGCGCATTGGCTTCGGATGGATCCCTCTCTCACAAGATCGGTTCTGGCCAAGACCGAGGAAGAGTTGCTTGGCAGCCTTGCCGCGTTGATGCGGAATAAGGTTGAGTACGAGCAGGTAAGCCGGAGGTTCGCGCAAATCCAGATCGATAGCGAGCAAGCGAAACACCAACTCGAAACGCAGAAAGAACAAATTCGCCGATCGGAGGAGGAAGTCGCGACCCGCTTAGCCGAACAGACCCGGATCAACGAGGAGATCGTCCGCGTCCGGCAGGAGCTTGCAGAACTTCGCGGGGCGTGTCAGCAGCATTCCGAGAGGGTTGCCAGCCTCAAAAACGAGGTCGGACAAACGCAAGAGGCTCTCGCTGAAGCGCATCGGAATCTGCTCAGCGTGAAAGAAGCCACGGCAACGCAGTTGGCCGCTCATCGCGAAACGATCGCTCAGCTGGCTCAGGTCAGAAGTGATAAGGCGGTATTGGAAGAGGCTCTGGCGCCTTTGCAGGTGGAGGTAGATGAACGAATCATGGCGCGCGAAGCTCTGATTGCAGAACAGAGAGCGTTGCATGCCGAGGTCGCTGCGCTCCACGCCCGATTGCAAGAATTGGCAGAAGCCGCGGAGAAGGCTGAGCAAGCCCGGAACGCAGAAGGTTTGCCGCTTCTTTTTGGCGCTGAAGCTCACTACATTGCGCCGGAATGGGATCCTTACCCGTTGGAGAGTGAATTTCACACCGATGAAGCACTGGATGCGAAAATGGTCGCCAAACTTGTTTCGATGCTCCCTGGTTTGGAAGGGTGCCTGATCGTCAGGAATCATGGTCCGGTTCTCGCGTCACAGATGCCGGAGCGGTTTCATGCTCATCTGAAAGTGCCCGATCGGAATTACCATCTTCTTTTCGAGCGCTTGGAAAGGAAGGTGGAGGAGTTTGACCTGCAGCACGCTCGTCTGGCGACATTCGATCTTGGCACTGAGGGCCTGACGGTCGCACAAGCGAATCACGCCTTCGTCTTCGTCAACCATCGACAGGCCAAACTTCAACCGGGGATGCCCGGTAAATTGGCCTCGATCGTCTCAGAGCTCGCGAAGATGTATCCTTAGCGTCCATTAGGGTCACATCCAAATATTCGACATCAGAACGGGGTTTTGGATGTTGAATATTTGAATTGTGACCCTATTGATACTTGGCCGTAACGCTAGTGACCGTTCGTTTGGTCACTTGATTTCCGAGCGTTTTCGGGCCGCGAACCGAAAAATTGCTGGCGGCAAACGTCTGTTCGTCGGCCCGAGCGCCTTTGGCGTGCCGAAATCGTAAGCGGATCTCAGTGATCGGACGATCGGTCAACAGCCTGATCTTCGCGTTTTCCTGCGCGCAATTGTAATCGCGGTTCATGATCGCCCCCCCAAATGCGAAACGCTTAACAAAAGTCGCTTTCGCAGTGCTGTAGACAAGCGTGAATATTTTTTCCCGGTCGAAGATTTCGAAGGTGGTGAGATTCTTGTCCACGAACAACTTGTCCGGTGGCGGTATCATTTGATAGCGCCCGGTGTCCCAGACCAAGAGCAACCGGTCGAGCGGAGAACACCGAAATGCAGCTTCGGCTTTGACCTCGTGCCCGAGAAAGCCGCGCTCCTGGTCGTAGGCAATCGCCAACTCGTTGGCCGTCAACTCCCGGACGTCAATCTCCTCGGCCGTAGTCAGCTGTGTCTTCCGCTTGTACTGCTTGCTGTACTGGCCGATGAGTCGTCGAAGATAATCGATCGCATAGATCGTTAGCGTTTTCAGGCGCTGATCAACCTCTTTGAGCTCTAGATTGATTTTCAGTTTGTCTTCCTCATTCTTTTTCAGATCAAACTTGGAAATGCGTTTGATCTGCAGGTTCAAGAGCATCTCCACATCTTCGATGGTGATATCGCGGGTGAGCTGGTTTCGAAACGGGTGAAGCCCTTTCAGCACAGCCTGCTGAACACCCTCGTACGTTTCACACGCTTCAATGCGTTTGTAGACACGATTTTCGATGAAAAGTTGGATCAACGATTTCCGATGCAAATCATCTTGGAGTTCATTTCGCCGAAGTTCGAGTTCCTGTTTCAGGAGGGAGACTAGCTGGTCGGTATTAAATCGGATGACTTCGTCGACGTTCATCTGCACCGGGCGATCCCCTGTGATCACCACAATATTGGAGTGAATAGTCACTTCGCATTGGGTGAAATGGTAGAGCGCGGTGATGGCCTTCTCCGGATCTTCGCCGGGAGAAAGTGTGAGCAGAATTTCCACCTGTGCAGCCGTGAAATCGCTGATGGAACGAATTTTGATCCGCCGTTTTCGAGCCGCTTCCTCGATCGACGCGATAACGGATTCAGTCGTGGTGCTGAATGGAATCTCACGAATCAGAAGTTTATTAGTGTCCCGTGTTTCGATCTTGGCGCGCAGCTTGATTTTGCCATTGCCATGGTTGTATTCAGTGGCGTCCATTAGTCCGCCTTGCGGGAAATCCGGCAAAAGGTTGAAACGCTTATCCTGGAGGATGGCGACCTGTGCCTTGAGCAATTCAATGAAGTTATGCGGCATGACTCGAGTCGCCAATCCGACAGCGATTCCCTCCGAGCCCAGCATTAACAACAGGGGTAGCTTGCTTGGAAGAATGAGCGGCTCGCGGTTTCTCCCATCGTAACTCGGAATGTAGGTGGTCAGTTTCGGATTAAAAATCTCTTGCCGCGCCAATTCGGTGAGTCGACACTCGATATATCGAGACGCAGCAGGGGGGTCGCCGGTAAAAATATTGCCGAAATTACCTTGGCCTTCGATCAGGTAACTCTTGTTTGTCAGGTTGACTAGCGCTTCCTCAATCGACGCGTCGCCGTGCGGGTGATACTGCATGGCGTGTCCCACGATATTGGCGACCTTGTTAAACCGGCCATCATCCTTCTCAAACAAAGCATGCAAGATCCTGCGCTGGACAGGCTTCAACCCATCTTGCAGCTGCGGAATTGCTCGATCCCTGATTACATAGGAGGCGTACTGGAGGAAATTTTCATTGACGAGATCCTTTAAGGGATCCTCGGGCAGATGCAGTAATGCGGAGTCAGGTGGCATAAAAAGTTGTCAGTAACCTGAAGCCCTGACGAATCCCTAAGGATGTGTCAGCGCTCAAGGCTAGCTACGTTTCGACAACCAGATGATCCATAATATATTCGCGACGTTGGGGCGTGTTCTTGCCCATATAAAATTGGAGAAGTGGCTGGATGGTGTGAGCGTCATCGACGCTGACCGGCGTCAGCTTCATGTCGGGCCCGATAAACGCCTTGAACTCTGACGGTGAAATTTCTCCAAGGCCCTTGAACCGGGTCACTTCGGCGTTCCGCAGTTTTCCCATCGCCTCATCTCGTTCCGGTTCGGAGTAGCAGTAAATCGTCGATTTTTTGTCGCGTACGCGAAACAAGGGGGTCTCGAGGATATGCACAAATCCGCGAATGATAATGTCGGGAAAAAAACGCAGGAAGCAGGTGATCAAAAGGTTTCGGATATGCAATCCATCCACATCGGCGTCTGTCGCAATGATCACTTTTCCGTAGCGCAGAGCCTGCACAGTCTCTTCGACATTCAACGTGCGCATTAGATTAAAAATCTCATCGTTCTTATAGACGATCGTGCGATTCAAGTCCCAGACATTCAGTGGCTTGCCTTTGAGCGTAAAAACGGCCTGTAGCTCAGGGTTGCGGCAACTGGTTATCGACCCGGCAGCCGATTGCCCTTCTGTGATGAAGATCATCGACTCGTTCCCGGTCCGCTTTTCAAGGTTCAAATGAGTCTTGCAATCTTTGAGTTGCGGTATTCGGAGCGAGATCGCTGCGGTTCGTTCCCTGGCTAGTTTACGGACGTCCTGGAGCTCTTTGCGAAGGCGACGTGTCTCATTGATCTTGAGCAGTAGCCGATCAGAGATCTCGGGGTTGCGATGCAGCAAACCAATGGCTGTCTCGCGTACTTTGTTGACGAGATCAGTTCGAATTTCCGTATTGCCGAGTTTGTTCTTTGTTTGCGACTCGAATACAGGATCCTGCAAACGGATGGCGATGGCGCCGACCAAACCCTCGCGAACGTCGTCACCCTCGAATTTCGATTTCGAGAATTCGTTAATCGCTTTGAGCAGTCCTTCGCGGTAGGCGCTCAGATGCGTTCCGCCGTCAGAGGTATGCTGGCCATTCACGAACGAGTAGTGGTCCTCCGAGAGTCGGTTCGTGTGCGTAAAGGCGATCTCGAGCATTTTTTCCCGGTGATGTACGACCGGGTAAATGGCCTCTTCTCCGGCGTCCTCTTCCAGCAAGTCTTTCAAACCGTTCTCGGAAGAATAGACGGCGCCATTCCAGGCGATCTTCAAGCCGGCGTTAAGAAACGTATAGAGCCGGATTCTTCGGAGGATGTGCTCTTCCCGGAATCGAAATATTTTGAAAATCTTGGGATCGGGCTCGAAGAGAATTTCCGTGCCATCGGGTTCGGCCTGCCTCCCTTTTTGTTGTGACTTGAGTTTTCCTCTTTCGAAGTCTGCGCGAAAAAACTGGCCATCGCGGTGACTGGAAACCGAAAAGCGGGAAGAGAGCGCATTGACGGCCTTCGTGCCGACACCGTTCAATCCGACGCTGAATTGAAAGACGTCGTCATTGTATTTAGCGCCTGTGTTGATCCGTGAAACGCAGTCGATCACCTTCCCGAGAGGGATGCCGCGACCGTAGTCTCGGACACGGACGAGAGCGCCATCCATTGTCACATCGATCTGGCGACCGTACCCCATGATGAACTCGTCGATGGAATTGTCGATCACCTCTTTCAAAAGGATATAGATACCGTCATCGTGATGCGTGCCATCCCCCAAACGCCCGATGTACATCCCGGTACGCGTCCGAATATGCTCCAGAGAGGAGAGAGTTTTAATCTTACTTTCGTCGTAATCGTGCTTCTTTTGGGACATGGCGGCGGAGCGTGTCGGCGGGTCGGCGCGTGCACGGGTCGGCGTTTGGGGGAACGTGTCGGCGTGTTAGCGTGTCAGATTAGAATGGCTGTTTCAGAAATTGTAACTATCAGGAAGAACTGTCACTTTGCGAATCATTTGGCATAAATTGTGCTCGATATTTGGTGGAATGGCGAGTTCTTTAGAAGAGCGTCATCGACCAGCTCGCATCCTTGCAGGAAAGGGCACGTGATGTGGCGCTCGAGCGCTTACGAATTATGCGGTCCCATTTCGAGCACGACAGGTCGCTGACGCTGATCGCCCGACGACAAAGATCCCGTATCGCGCCATACGTCGATGGCTGACTCAATTTCGTCGGTTTGGCTTGGCGGCGCTTGCCCGTAAATCACGCGAAGAACTCGATGTCCGTTGTCCAGGAAGAGTTGGGCTCATCACCGATCTGATTATGGGTCCGATCAGTTGTCAGTGCTCAGCGAAAAGAGGAGCGAACCATTCATGGAGAGACCAAACGCCGACCCGTTCCCTCCAACGCCGACCCGCCGACCCGTTTCTCCCGCCCGCCGACCCGTTCCCCTCCCAACGCCGACACGCCGAACCGCCGACCCGTTTCTCCCGGCCGCCGACCCGTTTCCCTCCCAACGCCGACACGCCGAACCGCCGACCCGTTTCTCCCGGCCGCCGACCCGTTTCTCCCGGCCGCCGACCCGTTTCCCCCCCTATCGGTGTGGCAGATCTTGCATGCGCCGCCAAGCGGAGACAACCGCCGGGTCGCTAATGTATTTGACCAACAGATCGCCAAGTCTTTCGGCGAGATCCAGATCTTCCTTGGCAAAGAAATTGAAGCGTTCGATCGCTTTCTGACATAACGGTGGCGCGTTCTCAACGTTTCCCTGGTCCATCTCGAACACTGCGCGATCCAGCGGCGCCATTTGCCGACGCCAGTTGATCATTTCATCTACGTATTGATTGATGACGTCTACCGCCTGCCTTGAGTCCGTCACCACATTCGCTCGTTTCTCGACCACGCGGAGGATGGCGATGTGAGAATCGATTACCCTGGCATAGTCTTCGCAGACATCCGCAAAGATTGTGCTCGCGCCTACGAGCAGTACCGTGAGTGCCAGTAATCGTGAACGGATTGAGGTCAGCATTTTTTCGAGCTTGTGCAGAACGTCTTGTTCTAATGGTTACGACCTCCGTGGATTAATTGTTCTCTTGGCTATATCCCCTGATGATGTAAAAGGAAAGTGCCGATAACTTCACGCCTTTTCCAGAATTACCTTTCGCGGTGGCCATTTGGAAGGGTCTGTGGCTGCAGCTCTTCCACGAATCATCGCAACGCAATTATGGTTCTTGAAAGCGATTGTATCTGTTCCAGAGTGTGTGAAGAGGAGAGCGCAATCCGTACACGAGCCGAACCCCGGGCCACCGTTGGATAGCGAATCGCGGGCGCCAGAAAACCATGACTGGAAAGTGTTTCTGCTACCAGCAGGGTCTGCTGCTCGTCGCCAATCACCAAAGGAAAGATCGGGCTGACAGGGTCCGGAAGTTGCCGGGGAGCCGGCGTCAGGCATTCAACGAGTAGGCGGACATTGCGCCGGAGCCGGGATCGAAGCACCTCGCCCTCTTCGGTTCGAAGAATCTCAAGCGCTGCGGATGCGGCTGCGGCGGAAGGTGGCGCCAGGGCCGTCGAATAGATAAAGCTGCGCGCTCTGTTAATCAGAAGATGGATTAGCGTCTTTGAACCGCAGATAAATCCGCCACTTGCACCGAACGCCTTGCTGAGCGTCCCCATCTGAATCTCGACCTCCTGCGTTAACCCGAGGGTAGCGACCCAGCCCGCGCCGCGCGGACCTACGACTCCGGTGGCATGTGCTTCGTCCACTAGAAGCAGCGCTTGGAATTCCGTCTTAAGGCCGACAATCGCCGCGAGGTCTCCAAAGTCGCCGTCCATACTGAAAATGGACTCTGTGACGATGAGTGTTTTGCCTTGGGGATAAGTTTGTCGAGCCCAACAGAGATGGTGCTTCAACTTCGCGGCGTTGTTGTGGGGGAACACTCGCAGCGCGGCGCCCGAAAGCTTTGCGCCGTCGATCAGGCAGGCGTGCGCTAGCTTATCCAGGATGACGACGTCGCCCGGACCAACCAAGCTGGTAATCGCGCCTATGGCAGCCGCGTAGCCGCTGCTGAAAAGGAGCGCGCTCTCCGTGCCTTTGAACGTTGCGAGTTCTTCTTCAAGTTCTGTGTGCGGAGATTCAGTGCCGGTGACCAGCCGGGAAGCGCCAGATCCGGCGCCGAATCGATCAATTGCGGCTTTGGCCGCTGCCTTAACGGACGGGTGTTGCGAGAGACCAAGGTAATCGTTTGAGGCGAAATTCACCAGAAACCGATCCCCCATCCGCACCATTGGGCCTTGAATCTCTTCGATGGTTCTCAGTTCCCGGAAGAGCGATTTTTGTCGAAGCTGGTTCAGGAGCTCGTCGTAGGGAAGCATGGGCGGGGAGGCTCCCTTGTTCAGTTCGCCTCCGCTTTCTTTAAAACGCGGTCGAGCTCCGCATCGTGTTCAGCGCCGAGCTTCAATGCGCGGTAATAGTGGCGGCGTGCGAGTTCAATGGCAGGAGGTTGATGTTCCAGGTAAAGAACGGCGAGATTAAAGTGCGCCTCGGCGTATTGCTCATCAAGCTCGATCGCTTTGCGCATTTCATCTTCAGCGCCTTGTAACCAACCACGTTTACGAATCAGGACGCCCAAGTAAAGATGGGCTTTCGGATCCCGCGGATCGAGATAGACCGCTTGGCTCAGAGCCGCGAGACCCGCATAAAGATCATTTTTCTGGTAATCGATGATCCCGAGTGTCAGCCATGCTTGCTGCGCGGTCGGATCAAGTAGGACTGCTTTCTTCAAATGCTCCTCTGCCCGGGGAATTTCTCCGAGCCGAAATTCCGCCGAGCCGAGGTTTGCCCAGGCCATTGGATGGGTGGGAGCGAGCTCGGTCATTTTTTGAAATTCGCTTTTCGCATCTTCGAACTGGCCATTTCGAAAATCGGCCAACCCCCTCGATGCGGCGCTCTTGGCATCCTCCGAAAGAATTGGAAGCGCCTTTTCCGGCGCATCCGCGGCGACTAGTAGGGATGCGCTCAGGACGCTCATCGAGGCGCAGATAACCAGCAAAAGAAGACTCGCCCCCGCGAAAGCTTTGCTGGAGTTTAGGTTACGGGGGCGAGAGCATCTCACGTCGTCATGTCGGGTTGAAATTATTATGGAGCGGCGGTACAGTCGAGCGCCGCTTTCTGGACAGGACACCAGCGGCTGAATTATCTGTCTCTGCCCAACTCGCGCGCGCGCTCGGACGCTGCTCGGACGGCGGACATGATGGTGTACCGCAGACCACGGGCTTCGAGCGTTTCAATTCCCGCCATCGTTGTGCCTCCTGGGCTTGCAACCATCTCCCGCAGTTGAGCTGGATGAAGTTTCGTTTCACGGATCATTTGCGCGGAACCGAGTACGGTCTGGATCGCCAGCTCAAAAGCAATCTCTCTTGGAAGCCCCATCATCACCCCGCCGTCCGCGAGGGCTTCAACAAAGATAAAGACGTACGCAGGGCCGCTGCCGCTCAGACCGGTGACTGCGTCCAACGATGTTTCTCGAACGCGAAAGACCAAACCGACGGCGGAAAACATTTTGTCGGCGACTTCGGCGTCGGCGGCGCTTGCATGGTCGCCCAAGGCATAAGCAGTCGCTCCTTTTTTAACCAGGGAAGGAGTATTCGGCATCGCTCGAATGACCCGGGTTCGATGACCCGCTGCATCTTGCAAAGCTTGAAGAGTGATTCCGGCGACAACGGAAATTAATAGCTTCCCGTCCAGGTCTTGCCGTACATCGCGGAGAAGTTGGGCCGAGTCGGCGGGTTTTGTGCCGAGCACGATAGTGTCGGCCTGTTGGACGAGCCTCCTTGGAGACGCGGCGAGAGAAAGCCCATACTGTTGGACCTCTTCCTTAATCGTTTCCGGATGCCTGTTAATGACGACAATTTGCTCAGGCTTACAGGCTCCTGCCTGGAGCATCCCTTGCACCAGGGCCGAAGCCATTTTGCCGAAGCCTAAAAAGCCAAAAGTCATGAAAAGGTAAAACCATCGCTTCACTACCCGTTTCGCGGAAAGTCTGCAAGCCTTTGAAGAAAGAGTTCAGGGGGACAGGAGTCAGGAGGAGGAGTTGCAGGAGTCAGGAGTTCAGGAGTTCAGGAGTTCAGGAGTTGCAGGAGTCAGGAGTCAGGAGTCAGGAGTCAGGAGTCAGGAGTCAGGAGTCAGGAGTCAGGAGTCAGGAGTCAGGTCGCGTCATGAAAACCCAGAATGTGAGGAAGAGCATGTAAAGGGAAAGAAAACAAGACTCGGAAAGACAATACAGGGATCCAGTGGGGGAGACAACAGGCTTGGCGTGGAGATCCGACCGGGGTCTGAGAGCACGGCAAACGCGCGAAAGGATTCCCTGGGAACATACGAGGGAACCACCGAGTAGGAAAGGGGGATACCGGGCATAGGGGAAACTGTGGGTGGGATTCAACCAATGCTCAATCGACCAGCGCTCCTGAACTCCTGAACTCCTGCCTCCTGCCTCCTGAACTCCTGAACTCCTGAACTCCTGAACTCCCGAACTCCTGAACTCCTGAACTCCTGCCTCCCGCCTCTCTCACCCAAGGCTGAGATTGGCGTTTACGAGAATCGAACAGTATAATCTTTCGCAACGACGGGAAGATCTGAATGCATGAGCGGGTTGCGGCTTCCAGCATAACCAAAAGAAAACGCACAAGGTGGAGGCGCCCGGTTTTGTCGGCAGTGCTCGCCGTTATTGTCGGGGCCGGCGTCTATCTGGCCGAGCGCGGCCCGGACCCAATTGCGATTACCACGGAGAAGGCGGCCGTCCGCGATATCACCCGGATTGTGTCGGCGACTGGCAAGATCAGGCCGGAAGTGGAAGTGAAAATCTCTCCAGAGGTCGCCGGCGAAATTGTTGAAATGCCGGTCATCGTCGGGCAACCGGTCCAAAAGGGTGATCTCCTGATAAAGATTAAGCCCAACAATTATATTGCACGGGTGAAACAAGCAGAGGCTTCCTTGAGCGCGGCACAGGCGGACAGTTTCCAGCGGAAAGTCCAGATGTTGAACGATCAACTAGACCTTCGCCGGGCCCAGGAACTGTTCAGCAAGAAGCTCCTGTCAGAGACCGAGTACAAGGCGGCAGAGACGAAGTCTGAGGTCTCTGAAGCGTCGTACGCCTCGTCGTTGCACCAGATTGATGTGGCGAAGAGCAACCTCGACCAGAACGAAGATCTGTTGAGCAAGTGCGTGATTTACTCCCCGATGGACGGCGTGATCAGTGTCTTGAGCAGTGAAATCGGCGAGCGCGTCGTGGCGACCGGTGATTTCGCGGGAACGGAGGTCATGCGGGTAGCGAACTTCGGGTCGATGGAAGTCCGGGTTGACGTCAACGAGAACGATGTCGTGAATGTTGATATCGGAGATACAGCGCGGATCAAGGTGGACGCGTATCCCGGCAAACTGCTGATCGGCACCGTCAAACGGATCGCGAGCACCGCGACTGTCAAGAACGAAGGAACTCAGCAGGAGGTCACGAACTTTGAGGTCCGAATCCAAGTGACGAATCCGGCGGTACAGCTCCGGCCGGGGATGAGCGCGAGCGTCGACATCGAGACTCAGACTGCGCATCACGTTGTCGTGGTGCCGATCCAATCCGTGACGGTCCGAAGCAAAGAGAGTGGCAAAACAGCCGAACAACTTAAAGAAGACCGCGAAAAACAGACCGGCGTGAACTTGAGCGACCTGGAACAACAAACCAGAAAGGAACTTCAACGAGTGGTTTTCTTGAAGGAGCGGGACATTGTGCGGCTCGCGCCGGTGCAGACGGGAATTGCGGACAACAATTTTATTGAGATTCGCTCAGGGATTCAGGAGGGAGATGAGATCGTTTCTGGTTCGTACTCGGCAATAAGCAAAGATCTGAAGGACCGGTCCAAGATTAAAATCGAGGTCCCGAAAGATGCGAAATGATTTATGAGATCGCGAGGGACGTGCAAGTAATTCGGCCGAAAGGCGATCCGGTGATTCGAATTGAGCGGATCACCAAGGAATACGAGATGGGGTCCACGACAATCCGGGCGCTGAAGGGTGTTGACCTTTCGATTCATCGCAACGAGTACCTCGCGGTCATGGGGCCCTCCGGGAGCGGGAAATCGACCTTGATGAACATGCTCGGCTGCCTCGACACACCGACAACCGGGCGATACGAATTCAATGGAAAAGAGGTGGCCGCAATGGGAGACGACGAACTTGCGGAGATTCGCAATCGAGAGATCGGATTTGTCTTCCAAACATTCAACCTTCTCCCGCGTTCTACCGGTTTCGAGAACGTCGAGCTTCCATTAATCTATGCCAACGTAAAACCGGACGAACGCCGGCGTCGAACCGAACAAGCGATGGAAGCCGTCGGCCTGGGCGATCGGATGGGCCACAAACCGAATGAACTCTCCGGCGGGCAGCGCCAACGGGTGGCGATCGCCCGAGCTTTGGTGAACAACCCGTCGATCATTCTGGCGGACGAGCCAACGGGGAACCTCGACTCGCGAACTGGCGAAGAGATCATGGCACTCTTGGAGAATCTTTATGCGAGTGGGCACACGATTGTTGTCGTGACTCATGAAGAAAACATCGCCCGGAACGCCCGGAGAATTTTGCGGCTGCGGGATGGACTAATCGAAAGCGATGAGGAATCGGTCTGAGTGGGTGGAGGGCTTCCGCATCGCTGCTCGACAAATCGCGGCGAACCGGACTAGATCGATCCTCACCACGTTAGGGGTGGCGATAGGGATCATTGCCGTCACTCTGATGGGCACAGCGATTTCTGGCATCGATACAGGGTTCAATCGCAGCATGTCAGGATTTGGGGACGACGTCTTGTACATCGAACAATGGCCATGGACGACACTCGACGACTACTGGGAGTTTCGAAATCGACCGGATATCAAACTGTCAGGCGCTGATCGTCTGAACCAGATGATCGATGCGAATCCAAATTCTTTGTTGGATTTGGCGGTCGCGGCGCCCGCCTCCATCCAAACCCTCATTTATGGGAAACGGCAGGTTTCCAACGTTTACACCATGGGAACGACGAATGAATATGCCTATCTCTCCACGACGAGCTGTCAAAAAGGCCGATTCATCGACGAGGCTGAGAGTCGGGGAGGGAGAAACGTTTGTGTGGTTGGCGAGGATGTCGCTAACGGACTCTTCAGCGGTGAAGATCCCATCGACAAGATCATTCGGGTTCGCGATCAGGAGTACCGGGTCGTAGGCGTATTTGACAAGCAAGGATCGTTCCTGGGTATTTTCAGTTGGGATTCGCAGGTGGTGATTCCGCTCGCCTCCTATATTCGATATTTCAAGTCGAACCAGGAAAACGCATCAATCCGAGTCAAAGTTAGAGATAAAAGGCGAATCGCTGAGGCGAAGGAAGAATTGCGGGGCGAATTCCGGCGGATTCGCGGACTTTGGCCGGAGCAGCAGGATAACTTTGCCATCAACGAACAGAGGGTCCTTCGATCGTCGATCGAACCGGTCAAAGTAGGCTTGGCGATCGCAGGCTTATTCATCACCGGTCTTGCGCTTTTCGTTGGTGCAATCGGCATCATGAATATCACGTTTGTCAGCGTGAAGGAGCGAACTCGAGAGATCGGAACTCGCAAAGCGCTCGGGGCGCGCCGCCGGACCATCCTGATCCAGTTTCTGATTGAGGCCGTCTCAATCAGCTTGATCGGAGGGACGGTCGGTCTCGCGTTGGCTTTTGGTCTGTTTATGTTGATTGGGTCGGCGTTCCCGAATTTCCCGATGCAATTTTCGCCAATGTTGGTGGCGACCGCCCTCTGCATCTGTGTGATTACCGGGATTGTTTCCGGTTTTGCTCCGGCTTGGCAGGCGTCCCGCTTAAATCCGGTGGAGGCGCTGCGATACGAATAACCATGAAGACCTTTGAACTCGTCAAAATGGCTTGGAAGGCATTGGGTGCGAACAAATTGCGCTCCACGCTGACGACGTCCGGGATCACCATCGGCATCTTTTCAATCATTAGCGTTATGACGGCGATCTCGGCTCTCCAGACGTCGATCGAAACAGGACTCAGCTTCTTGGGATCGAACACCTTTCAGTTTTCTAAGTATCCGAGCGGAATCAAAGTCTGGGGAGACGAGAAATATCGTAACCGAAGGAACATTGACTTCCAAACCTACTCGAAATTCGCTCGACTGATCGCGGATGAGGCGGATGTGATCTGCCCGAAAGTCTGGGACGACAGTACTCAAGCGCTATTCGAGAACAAGAAGACCAATCCCAACATCGAGCTGTGCGGGACCACTCAAGACTTTCTGGTGGTCAACAACTTCAGGATCAGCGATGGGCGCAATCTTTCGACAGAAGACATTGAATTCTCGCGCAACGTTTGCGCGATCGGTCAGCAACTTGTTCAGCGACTTTTCCCGCAGGGACACGCGGTCGGCAATGTCATCAAATTGAATGAAAAGAACTACGAAGTGATCGGGACGCTTGCCGAGAGAGGAAGCAACTTCGGCGGGAACGACGACAATCTCGTCCTGATTCCGATCACAAAGTTCTTCGAGAATTACGGGTCGCGGGAGCGTTCGCTGAACATTGCCATCGAGGCAAGAAACCAGATGGTCTACGAGCGAACCATGGGAATCGCGATCGGCGCTTTCCGTCTCGCGCGCGGCTTGCGTCCGGAGGATTTGAGCGATTTTGAGATCTACAGCAACGATTCTCTCGCGAACGCTTTTCGCAGCATCGCGGCGACGGTTCGGATCGGTGCCTTCATCATCAGCGCTATCGCTCTGCTGGCGGCCGGCGTCGGCATCATGAACATCATGCTTGTCAGCGTGACTGAACGCACTAAGGAGATCGGCATACGAAAATCGTTAGGAGCGCGTCAGCGTGACATACGAATACAGTTTCTTCTGGAAGCGCTTTTTCTCTCTTTGCTTGGTGCAACGGCGGGCATCATTCTTGGAATCGTTGCGGGAAATGGGTTAGCCCTCTGGCTCCAGGCTTCCGTCGTTTTCCCTGTTGGTTGGGCTCTCCTCGGCGTGTTAGTTTGCTCCGTGATCGGCGTGGGTTTCGGGTTTTATCCGGCCCACAAAGCCGCGTCACTCGACCCGATCGAGGCACTCCGGCACGAATAGTTCCTTTCCCGGCGCTTCGTTAGCCTGCATCGATCACAAATCTTTATAGATTTGTGTTCGATG
>Ga0302325_10002860_pt1 | contig 41490 bp, 34 predicted proteins | sample Palsa_T0_2_FD_201948 | JGI IMG/M metagenome (GOLD analysis project Ga0302325, IMG submission 201948) | Peat permafrost microbial communities from Stordalen Mire near Abisko, Sweden - Palsa_T0_2 | ecosystem: Environmental > Terrestrial > Soil > Palsa > Peat permafrost | place: Sweden: Abisko...
CGCCGTTGCTGCGCCGGCGACCATGTTGGCGGCCCTGTCACCCAAGATGATGTCCCGATGTCCCCAGCAACCGGCGTCCCCAGCCGACGGACAGGCGATGTTGGGCGAGCCCGGCCCGTCGTCGTACATCCAGCCGAAGTCGACCTCGAGGGTTGACGCGAAGCCGGAGGCCCAGACGCTCCCCACCCAGCTTGACCCGCTCGCGGCCAGCGGCGGGTCGGTCTCGCTGTCCGCTCCCTGCGTGGCGAGGGCATCCAGGGCGGGGGTCAGGCCCGTGATCGCAGGTATGCCCCTGTCGACCCGCTCGAGGTTGAGGACGACGAACTCCTGCTCGGCGCCGGTGAGTTGCGCGTAGTCGCTCGGCAGGTACAGGAGCCCGACGCCTTCCGCCGCTCGGGCGTTGTCGATCTGCCCCACCCAATAGGCGGTGCAAGCGGCGGAGTCGTCGGGCTGGGCGCCGCCCGTCGTGTTGCAGGGCGAGTCGCTGACGTCGAGGGGCCTGTTGGTCGTGGGGTTGTTGGGCGGGAGGATCGCGGCAAGGGCCGGTGTGGCCAGGAGCACGGCGGCGCCGATGGCGGCCAGGACCAATACGGCTCGTATCGGTCGGGGGCGGCGTATGGACACATCCAGTACATCGGGTGCATCTGTGGTCGCTACATGACACGTTCAGGCCATATTTACGACACATACTCCCGCGAAGTGCCCGAAACCTTCCGCTAGCTTCTGGCCCTCGTGCCATCCCGCCGCCACGTTGGGGTCGCCGCCGCGCTGCTCCTCGCGGGCGCCCTGGGCGCATGCAGCGAGCACTCGTCGCGCTCCGCTTCGGCGCCAGCGGCGGTCACCTCGACGACGGCGATCACCTCCACGACGACCATGGCGACCACGACCACCACCGTGGATCCCGGGACGTTGCCCCAGACGATGGACCGACCATCGGACTCCGACGCCGCGTTCATGGCCCGGATGGGACTCGTCTGGGAGGCCGCCGTCACCGGGGACACCGATGACGCCCTGCCCGCCTTCTTCCCGGTGACGGCCTACGTCCAGGTCAAAGAACTGCCCGACCCGATCGTCGACTGGCACAGCCGGCTCGTCGCCACCTACGACCGAGACCTTGCCACCCTGCACGCCGGGATCCCTGCCGGCGCTGTCCTGGTCTCCGTCGTCGTACCCGGCGCGGCCGCACGGTGGATCGTGCCCGGCGTCGAATACAACCGGATCGGATACTGGCGCGTCTACGGGACAGAGGTCACCTATTCGGTCGCCGGCGTCCTGCACGAGTTCGAGATCCAGTCGCTCATCTCGTGGCGGGGCCAGTGGTATGTCGTACATCTGGTGACGCCGCCCCGATGAGGGCCGGCGCGAGGACGCCCCCGCATGAGGGCCCCCCCGGGGATGGCCCCCATCGCATAACTTTCAGCAGCACGAGCCGACCCGATCTGTACGAGGACGAGTCCAGCCTCCTACGGCCTTACGTTCCTCGCCTGGTCGCGACGTGGCTGGCTCAGCGGCCTGACGAGCTCCATCGTCGCATTGCCGGAACGCTCGTCTTCGCCGACATCTCCGGATTCACAGCCCTCACCGAACGCCTGGCCCGTCGCGGCAAGGTCGGTGCGGAGGAGATGGGGGACGTGCTCAACGGCGTCTTCGGCGAGCTCCTGACCGACGCCTACCGGTACGGCGCCGCTCTCCTCAAATGGGGTGGCGACGCCGTCCTCCTGCTCTTCGACGGTGACGACGGCGCCGATCATGCGGCGCGGGCATGCCGGGCGGCCTGGGATATGCAGCAAACCATCCGCCGCGTCGGCCAGGTGCGCACCACGGCGGGGCGGGCGACGCTGCGGATGTCGGTGGGCATCGACAGCGGAACGATCGACGCCTTCCTCGTGGGTCGTCGACATCGAGAGCTGGTCGTCGTCGGACCGGTCGCCAGCGGGACCGCCACCATGGAGCAACTCGCCGATGCCGGCGAGATCCTGTTGGCGCCGGCGACCGCCGCGGCCGTCGACCCTGCCCATCTCGCGGCGACCGATCTCCAACGCAGCCTCCTCGCCGCGCCACCCGACGCGCCCGCCATCGGTCCCGATCTGGTCGAGCCACCCCCCGTCCCGCTCGAGGCCGCCCTCCCACGGGTGATCAGCTCGTGGCTCCTCGCCAACCGCGTCGAGTTCGAACATCGACCGGTCGTCACCGGCTTCGTGCAGTTCGGCGGTACCGACGAGCTCCTCGAGCACGGCCCCGAGCGCGCCGCCCAGGCGCTGGGTGACCTCGTCGATGTTTGCGAGGATGTGAGCGATCGACACGGCGTGACGTTCCTGGCGACCGACATCGCCCGCGACGGCGGCAAGGTCATCATCACCGCCGGTGTCCCCCTCGCCCGCGGCGACGGCGCCGAGCGGGTCATCGGCGCTCTTCGCGACATCGTCGACCACTCCTCGCCCTTGGCGCTGCGGGCCGGGGCGGCGGCCGGGCGCGTCTTCGTCGGAGACTTCGGCCCGCCCTTCCGTCGTACGTATTCGATCGTGGGCGACTCGGTCAACCTCGCGGCACGCTTGATGTCCAAGGCCGAGCCCGGCCAGGTCGTCGCCAGCGTCTCGCTGGTGGAGCAGAGCCGAGCGGGCTTCCCCACCAAGCCCATCACGCCCTTTGCCGTCAAAGGCAAGGCCGAGCTGCAACACGCCGTTCTCGTCACCGGCGCGCCGCGGGACCGACCGGTCCGCGCCGCCACCCAACCACCGCTGGTCGGGCGGGCGTGCGAACTGGCCGACCTGCAGCAACGCGGGACCGAGGCCGGGCGCGGTCGCGGCGGAGCCGTCGAAGTGGTAGCCGACCCGGGAATGGGAAGGACGCGCCTCATCGACGAGTTCGCCAGTCAGGTCGGGGGAAGCGTCCACCGGGCCTGGTGCAGCGTCTACGACAACACCACCCCCTACACAGCAACGCGCGCCCTGCTCCGCTCGATCGCCGGCCTGAGCGCTGAGGCAACGAGCGAGGAGACCGACGCTCGGCTCCGCCAACTGGTGGCGGATCACTGCCCGGACCAGGCACCCTGGCTTCCCTTCGTCTCCCTCGCCGCCGGCGGCGCCCTCCCTCCCACGCCCGAGGTCCGCGCCCTCGACGACGCCTTCGTCCCCGCGCGGCTGGCCCAGGCCGTCGTCGCCTTCCTCGCCGCGGTCGTCACCGGGCCGCTCGTCCTCGTGGTGGAGGACGGCCACCTGATGGACCGCGCCTCGGCGCACGTCCTGGCGGCCGCGGCCGCGGCCGCGCCCTCCTCGGCATGGCTGTTGGTCACGACGAGGCTGACGGCCTCCGGGGCTCGAGGTGTCACCGTGTTGTCGCTCGAGCCTCTCGACGCGACGGCAAGCGAGGAGCTCGTGGATCACTTCATCGGCGACGGTGTCATCGGGCCTCATGACCGACGCGCGTTGATCCAACGGGGTGAGGGCAATCCGCTCTACCTGCGCGAGTTGGTGGCGGGGTGCCTCGCGGCGTCGTTGGTCGAGCTGCCCGACTCGATCGAGAGTCTCGTCTCGGCCCAGATCGACCGCCTGGCGCCGGGAGCGCGGTCGGTACTGCGGTGCGCTGCCGTCCTCGGCAACACCGTCGACCGCCAGCTTCTCCACGAGACCCGCGCCGCGCTGCACGACGAGAGCCTCGACCCCGGCGCCCCTCACGTCGTCGACGAGCTGGATGATTTCCTCGTCGAGACCGAGGGCGGCTGGCGCTTCCGGACGAGCCTCGTGCGCGACACCGCCTACGAGAGCCTTCCCTTCCGTCGGCGCCGCCAGGTCCACGCCGCTGCCGGGCAAGCCATCACCCGGCTTCACGGCACCGGCGACGACCAGGTGGGCGCGCTGTCGCTGCACGCCTTCGTGGCCCAGGACTATCCGGCCGCCCTGACCTATGCCCGTCGCGCCGCCGAAGCTGCGCAGGCGGGGGCCGCCCACGTGGAGGCCATGGGCCTCTACAACCGGGCCGTGCAGGCCGAGCGGCGGATCAGGCCTCGCGATCCTGCCCGCGCCGCGTCGGTCGCCTTCGCGTGGGGGCAGTCCTGCTTGCGCGTGGGGGCCGTGTCCGACGCCGAGTCGGCCTTCAGGATCGCCCATCAACACGCCGTCGATCGCGACACCAGGATGCGAGCGAAGTTGCTCCTCGCCGAGTCGTGCACGCGAACAGCCCGTCACCGCCAGGCCCTCCGGTGGTTGACGCGCGGCATCCACGAGCTTGGGGTGGGTGACGCGCCGAGCGGGGACCCGGAAGTGGATGCCCTCGCCGGTGAGCTCTGCATGCAATACGCCAATGTGCGTCTACAACTCGGCCAGCCGGCCGAGACGATGTCGTGGGCCGCCCGTGCCATCTCGTTGGCCGAGCACGCGGGCAGCCGCCGGGGCGTCGCCGGCGGCTACCAGCTCCGGGCCATGGCCCGCCTCGCCGGCGGCGACTTCGAGTCGGATGCCGACGGTCTCGCCGCCCTCGCCATTTGGCAGGAGCTCGACAACACCCTGGGCCAGGCCATGACCCTCAACAACCTCGGGGCCCGCTCCTACTACCTCGGCGGATGGAACGAAGCGCTCCGCTTCTACGAGCAGGCGCGCGCCCTGCACGAACGGGGCGGCAATCTTCTCGATGGGGCGATGTGCTCGGAGAATATGGCCGAGATCCTCGCCGACCAGGGTCACCTGTCCGAGGCCGAGGCCATGACCCGGCAAGCCCTGCGCGTGTTCGTCGGGTCCGCGACGCCGTCCTTCGTGGCCGCCGCCAATGCCCAGTTGGGCCTTATCGCCATGAGAGCGGGGCGGCACGATGAAGCCCGCGGCCTTTTGGAGTCAGCCCGACGACAGTTCGAGCAGGCGGGAGAGCCTGGTGGCGTCGTCCAAGTCGACTGTCGCCGCGCCGAGCTTCTCCTCTGCACCGGCAGTCCCGCCGAGGCCGTCGCCCTCGTCGAGGCGACGCTTCCCTCCGCCGGTCCCGGGACAGCCGGGCTCCCCTACCTGCCGGCCTTGCACCGGATCCAGGGATTGGCCCTCGCCGACACCGACGGTGCGGCGGCGGCCGCGGCCTTGGAGCGCAGCCTGTATGTCGCTCGCGCCCTCGGCGCCGAGCACGACATCGCTCTCAGCCTCGACGCGCTGCTCGGGACCGCTCCCGCGGCGCCCGACCCCGAGCGTGTCGCCGAGCGGGACGCCCTCTGGGACAAGCTGGGCCTTGCTCGCGCCAGGTCAGTGGCCTTCGTCGACGAGGCCTACTTGTACCGTCGCTACCAGCGAGACCCGACCTGAAAGGACGCAGATGAGCGAGACCCGCCAGCTGTGGGATGTGCCCGTCGCCATGCGCGACGGCGTATGTCTCTCGGCCGACATCTACCTTCCCGCGGGAGGCGTCGAAGGCGGCCCTTATCCGACTGTGCTCAGCCGCACGCCGTATAGCAACCAAAACCCCGTCTACGTCGAAGGCGCCCAGCAGCTCAGCGCCGCCGGATACGCCGTCGTACTCCAAGACGTCCGGGGCCGCCACGACTCCGATGGCGATTGGCTGCCCTTCCGCAACGAGGGACGCGACGGGTACGACACCGTCGAGTGGACGGCGGAGCAGTCGTGGAGCAACGGGCGGATCGGGACCATGGGCGGCTCCTACGGCGGCTGGTTTCAGTGGGCCCTGGCCCGTGAGAAGCCACCCCACCTGGTCACCATGGTCAGTACCGCGCCGTGTGGGGACTGGATGCACGAGCTGCCGTGGAACAACGGCGTGATGATGCTGGTCATGTTCGGCTGGCTCAACCTGACGGGGGGCCGGGCCATGCAAAACCCCAATCTCGTCGAGGACTGGCCGTCTGTCTTTCGTCACCTGCCCCTACGCACGATGGACGAGCGCATCGGCCGATCTCTGCCCGAGTGGCAGGACTGGCTCAACCACCCGTGTCTGGACGACTACTGGTCGACGTTGCGTTTCGACGACGACTTCGGGCGCATCGACATTCCGACGCTGCACATCACCGGCTGGTACGACGGCGACCAGCCCGGCGCCCTCTACTTCCATCGAGGCATGAGGGCCTCTTCGCCCCGGGCCGAGGACCAGTACCTCGTGATCGGGCCGTGGGACCACGGAGGGACACGTGTGCCGCGGCGTGTCGTCGGCGACGTCGACTTTGGTGCCGACGCGCTGGTCGACGTGCTCGGCCTTCACCGCGAATGGTTTGACCACTGGCTCAAGGATGAGGCTCCGGTCCCGCTGAAGGAACGGACCCGCCTCTTCATCACGGGCGTCAACGAGTGGAAGGACACGCCGACGTGGCCGCCTCCCGCGGAGTCAGTCGCATGGTTTCTCCATTCGGACGGCAGCGCCAACACCTTCGCCGGCGACGGCACGCTCACCGCCGACGCGCCCACCGATGCCGAGCCCGATGACACGCTCATCTACGACCCCGTTGACCCCGTCCCGTCGGTCGTCGACCCCAACTTCTATTCCCCTGACGCCGTCGAGACGCCCCTCGATCACCGCTTCAAGCAGCGCCGCGACGACGTGCTCGTCTACACGAGCGCCCCGGTGAGCGAGACGATGATCGTCGCGGGCCTTCCAAGCGTGCAGTTGTTCGCCGCGACGGACGGACCGGATACCGACTGGTTCGTAGCCCTCCACGCCGTGAGCCCGACCGGGAAGGCGATGCTGCTCTGTGAGGGTCACCTACGAGGCCGATACCACGAGGGCGTCGACCACGAGTCGCTCCTCCAGTCCCAACAGATCTACGAGTTCAGCATCGCCATGTCGGCGGTCGGCCACGCCGTGCAGCCGGGTCACCGTCTCCGGCTCACGGTCACCAGCAGCGACTTCCCAACGTGGGACCGCAATCCCAATACCGGCCATCCGATTGGTTTGGACACCGAGCTACGCGTAGCCACCAATCGGGTCCGCCATCAGCCGGGCGCCGCCTCGTTTGTCTCGCTCCCGGTCGTCCCGGCCACGATCTTCGCCGGCGGCTGAGCCGCTGTCCGACATCGTGTCGACGGGGTGGCCGCTGGTATCAATCCGGGGGAAGCATCGATCCGTAAGGGAATTCTGCATAACCGGTTTCCGGCCACATTCCCATCAGGAGAGGGAAGTGACTTTGCTGGCGTCGTGGTAGAGGTGGGCGACGGCGTGACGCGCTGGGCTGTCGGCGACGAGGTGCTCGGCTGGGTCGACACGCGGGGCAGCCACGCCGAGCTCGTGGTCGCCGAGGCCGACAACCTGGTGGCGCGTCCGGGCGGCGTGCCATGGGAGGTGGCAGGCTCGCTGTTCGTCGCCGGTACGACCGCCTACGCCGCGGTGCGGGCAGTGAGCCTGACGCCGGGCGACACGGTGGTGGTGTCGGGTGCGGCCGGCGGTGTCGGTTCACTCAGCGTGCAACTCGCCGTCGCCGCCGGCGCGACTGTCATCGGGCTGGCCAGCAGCCACCACTGTCGAGCCGCCCGTCGGCGCACCTAGAGTGGCGGGCCCCAGCACAAAACGGTACTCTCACGGGCAAACTACGAGAGGTGGGGGATGCGTATCCGGTCTAGGCGGGGATGGGGCAGGGCGTACCTCGGCATCGGGCTGGCGGGCGTCCTGGTGGTAGGCGGGCTGGCTGCGGCCGTCGCCCAGGCGCCGGTCGCGGGCGCCGTGGACCTGGGCATGTACACGACGGCCATCACGCCGGCCTCCGTCGCGGCCGGGACCACGCAGACGCTCTCGCTCACGGTCGCCAATGACCTTCTCGCCCCGAGCCTCGATGTGCTCACGGGGTTCACCATCACGACGACCGGGTACACCCTGCTGGGTGCCTCCGGCGCCAAGTTCACGACGAGCATTGCCGGCGACACCGCTACCTTCAGCGGGGGCGACGTGCTACCCGAGTCCTCCGCCACATTCTCCATAGAGGTCACGGCCCCCACGGCGGCGCCCCAGTCCTTCACGTGGCCGACGAGCGGTACCGGCCTCATCGGCGGCCTGATCGACGAGCCCAACGACTTCGCCAAACAGGGCGCCGACCCCGTCGTCACCACCGTGGCCGGGCCGGCCAGCCAGCTGGCGTTCACGACCCAGCCGTCCGAGACCTTGGCCGGTGCGCTCGTGACCCCGGCGCCGGTCGTCACCGCCGAGGACCAGTACGGCAACGTGGCGACGACCTACGCCGGCCCCGTGAGCGTGACCGCCACGCCGGCGCCGACAGACTCGCCCGACCTGCCGCTCTCGGTCACGCCGAGCAACGGGTTGGCCACGCTCGACAACCTCTACCTCGGCGAGGCCGGCAGCTACCAGCTGGTCGCGACCGGCGGCTCGTTCACGGCGACATCGAGCTCGTTCACCGTCGACCCCGTCAGCAGCGCGACCTTGTGCAGCGCGGGCGAGAGTTGCACCTCGTCCACCGTCAGCGGCGACTCCGACACCAACACCGACGACGCCGCGCTGGGTGCGGGCAGCGCACCCGACCTGCTCACGGTGAGCCTCGGTCCGGGTGTCACGTCTCCCACAACCTGTGCCACACCGCCGGGTTACACGGGCGTTCAACTGGTCGGAGACTCCTCGCAGGTCGACAACCATGACCCCAGCCGGACCTCCACCATCACGCTGACGTTCGACGACCCGTCGCTGTTTGAATACGGCGGGACGGTCGCCATCTGTTATGAGTCCAACCAGACCTTCCCTGGCGCCACCGCCACGGGCACCGGTCTGTACTACGGCATCCTCGACACGTGCGCCAGCACCGGCAACGCCGTGCCCTGCGGCGAGCCCTTCAGCGAAGACGGCTACAACGTCACCGACGTCGTCCTGGCACAGTCGGGCGACCCGTTGCTCCAGTTCTCGTCGCTGCTCTCCAGCCTCTGAGCCCTCGCCTCAGTCTGTGACCTCATCGGCCCAGACGGTCATCGAGGTCAGCATGGGGCCGCCGTAGGTCGAGACCATGGCCACGTCGAGGGCGTCGCGCCCGCGGGCAATCAGGGCCCGGCCGAGCCGTCGCTGATTGTTGCGAGGATCGAAGGTCCACCACCTGCCATCGAGGAACACTTCGATCCAGGCGCAGAAGTCCATCGGGTCGTCGGGCGGTGGCACGCCAATGTCGGGGAGGTAGCCGAACACGTAGCGGGCCGGAATGTTGACGGCCCGACAAAACGTGACGGCCAGGTGAGCGAAGTCACGACAGACACCCGCCCGGCTGGCGTACACATCGGCGGCCGTCGCCAACGGCCGCGTGTCGAGATAGCCGAAGCGCACCTCGCTGTGGACCCAGTCACAGATCGTCTGCACGCGCCGCCAACCGGGCGGAGACGAGCCAAACAACGCCCACGCCTCGTCGCCGAGCCCGTCCGACGGGCAAAACCGACTCGGTAGGGTGTAGACCAGCACGTCGTTGGGAAGCTGGTCGGGCGCGACCTCGACGGCGTCAAGGCGCTCGGCGTCAGGATCATCGGGCACCTCGAGCACGGCGTTGTAGTGCAGCGACGCCACCCCGGGCGGGATCGTGGCCCGTCGGCAGACGTTGCCGTGTCTGTCCACATACCTCGACATGCCGATCCTGGGCTTGTTGTCCCAGTACTCGTCGAGCGCCCGGACGCCGCCGTCGAGCTGGGGCTCGACCTGGATGACGGCATGAGTCGCCACCTCGGCCTCGTACATGAACTCACAACCCACCTGAAGGCGCATCCCGGTCCAGTGTGCCCTGCTTTGCCCGTCAGCACGGACCCCCCGCGTGACGGGTCGATGAACAGCCATGATGACGGCATGCCCGAGGTACAGCTCTCCGACGTGACAATCGCCTACGACGTGTTTGGATCCCCTGAGGGCGAGGCGGTCATCCTCGTCTGCGGGATGGGTCAGCCCGCCGTGGCGTGGCAGCTGGGCATGGTGCCGGCGCTGGTTGACGCCGGCTACCAGGTCGTGACGTTCGACAGTCGCGGGGTGGCGCCGTCTTCAGCACCGCCGGCGCCCTACACGATCGACCAAATGGTCGACGACACCCTCGGGCTGATCGATCATCTCGACCTGGCCAGGGTGTGCGTCATCGGATATTCGATGGGGGGTTGGATCGCCGAGACATTGGCGTTCCGCCATCCGGACCGGGTGCGAGCTGCCGTCTTCATCGGCAGCTGCAACGTCGGCACGTCGTGGGAGAAGCTGATCACGACGGTCGAGCGAGACCTGGCCCGCCTGGACCCGGAGTTGCCCAAGTGGTTTGGGGCGGTCGAGACGATGCGTTACCTCCCCAATAGCGAGCTACAAAAGGACAGCACCGTCGACGCCTGGCTCGGCATGATCGGCGACACCGAGCCGTGGCCCAACCCGGGGCACCTGGGCCAACTCGAAGCTGCGCTCGAGTGGTCGCTGGACGTCTCGCGAGCGCAACGTTGGCCGCAGATGGCGTTGCCCTGCTTGATCCTGGCCTTCGAGCACGACATCGACTCGCCTCCCGCGCGGGCACGCGAGGCGGCAGCAATGCTTCCCAACGCCGTGGTGGTCGAGATCCCCGGCGCCAGCCATCTGGGCGTGTTTACCCACGCGACCGACGCCGGTGTCGCCGTGGTCGACTTCCTCGGGTCGGCAGGGCGCGGGTCACCAGGGCGCGGCTCAGCGGAAGTCCCGTGAATTGTGGGGGGCGACCAGCGACAGTGACGTGATGCGGTCCGCTTGGATGTTGATGACACCCTCGACGTTCTCGACCTTGCCGCGAATCAGCAATCCGGCGGCAGCCCGGGCGTCGCGCTGATAGCGCCGCCACGCCCCCTTCGAGCACACGATGTTGATCTGCCCGGTCTCATCCTCGAGGTTGATGAACGTCACACCGCCGGCGGTGGCCGGGCGCTGCCGATGGGTGACGGCGCCACCGACGACGACGCGCGTCCCGTCGGGCACGTTGCGCAACCCTTGGGCGGTGACGGCACCGAGGGCATCAAGGTGGGGCCGGCTATAGGCCACGATGTGCCGGTCCAAGGCCAGGCCGAGCGCCCAGATGTCGGCAACTGCTTGTTGGAAAGCGGGAAGCGCCGGTAGCGGCGGAGCCACAGCATCGCTGGTGATCCCGGCAAGCTGATCGGAATCGATCTCCGCCACAGGGCCGGCCGACCACAACGCCTCGCGACGACCGAGACCCATCCCCGCGAAGGCGCCGGCCGTTGCCAATGCTTCGGCCTGGGCGACCGTCAGGTCAGCGTCACGCACAACGTCAGCCATCGACGAATACGGCGTTTTGGCGACGATCCGTTGGGCGACGACGTCGGAGATCAGGCGTACCGATGACAGCCCGAGGCGGACGGCTCCATCACCGGCTACATGAGCCTTCGGGCGCGAAGCATTGACGTCGGGTCCGTGGACGACGACACCATGACGCTGGGCGTCGGCGACGAGCGATTGTGGCGAGTAGAAGCCCATCGGCTGCGCGTTGAGCAGAGCGGCCAGGAAAGCGGCCGGGTAATACAGCTTGAGCCATGCGCTTGCGTAGACGAGATAGGCGAAGCTCACCGAATGGGACTCGGGGAACCCGAAGTTGGCGAAGGCGACGAGCTTGTCGTAGATCTGCTCGGCGATGTCCATGGGGACCCCTTTGGCGGCCATGCCGCTGTAGAGCCGGTCATGCAACCGCGCCATCCGCTCGTGTGAGCGCTTGGAGCCCATCGCCACCCGGAGCTGGTCGGCTTCCGCAGCGGTGAAGCCGGCGACATCGATGGCGATCTGCATGAGCTGCTCCTGAAACAAGGGGACGCCCAAGGTCTTCTCCAGCGCCGGCTTGAGCAGCGGATGGAGATAGGTCACCTCCTCCAGCCCATGCCGGCGGCGAATGTACGGGTGGACCGATCCCCCCTGGATCGGTCCCGGTCTGATGATCGCGACCTCGATGACAAGGTCGAAGAAAGTGACGGGTCGCAAGCGCGGCAGCGTTGCCATCTGGGCGCGCGACTCGACCTGGAAGACGCCGACGGTGTCGGCCCGACAGAGCATCTCGTAGACGGCGGGATCCTCTTGGGGAAGAGAAGCAAGATCGAGGTGGAGCCCGGTCGTCTCGACGATCAGGTCGAAGGCATCGTGGATGGCGGTGAGCATCCCCAGGCCGAGCAGATCAAACTTGACCAGACCTACCGCGGCGCAGTCATCCTTGTCCCACTGCAACACGCTGCGGCCTTCCATCCTCGCCCATTCGACGGGGCACACATCGATGATCGGACGATCGCAAACGACCATCCCCGCCGAGTGGATGCCCAGGTGGCGGGGAAATCCCTGAAGCTGGGAGGCCATCTCGAGGACGGCGGGCGGCACCTCGCTCTCGCTTTCCCCGGAACGGGCGGGCAGGGGGCCCCATTGCTCGATCTGTTTGGACCAATGGTCGAGCTGACCCACGGCATATCCAAAGGCCCGACCGATGTCACGCACACTCGAGCGCGGGCGGTAGGTGATGACGTTGGCCACCTGGGCGGCATGGGTGCGGCCGTACTTGTCGTAGACGTACTGGATGACCAGTTCGCGACGATCGCTCTCGATATCCAGATCGATATCAGGCGGGCCGTCGCGATAAGGGGAAAGGAACCTCTCGAAGAGCAGGTTGAGCCCCACGGAGTCGACGTTGGTGATACCGATCGCAAAACACACGGCGCTGTTGGCGGCTGAGCCGCGACCTTGACAAAGGATGTTGGAGCGGCGGCAAAACTCCACGATGTCGTGGACGATGAGGAAGTACCCGGGGAAACCGAGCTGCTCGATCAGGTTGAGCTCGAGCTCGATCTGCGCATACGCCTTGTCGTTGGGCACGCCGTGCTGGTCCACGGACCCCCGGACGCCGTAGCGGACGACGGCTCCTCGCCAGGCCAGCTCCCGCAACCAGGTCGCCTCCGTGTGTCCCGGGGGGACATCGCAGGGCGGCAGTGCCGGCGCGACGAGGGCGAGGTCGAACGCGCAGGCGCGGCCCACCTCAGCGGCCTGCGCAACCGCACCGGGCCAACGATCAAATCGCGCCGCCTGCTCGGCACCGGAGCGCAGATGTGCGGTCGGCCCGGCCGGCAGCCAGCCATCGATCTCGTCAAGGCTGCGTCGCGCCCTGACCGCGGCCAAGGCGTTGGCCAGTCGATAGCGCGGCGGTGTCGCATAGTGCACGTTGTTGGTCGCCACCATCGGCAGGCCGTGCTGCCGGGCAAAAGCAGCCAGGGCGTCGTTGCGCACCGTGTCCTGGGCCGTCGCATGATCCCAGAGCTCGACCACAAGATTGTCGCGACCAAACCGATCGAGAAGCGTGTCGGGGGCGAGCGCTTTGCGACAGCCGGTCAGTACCAGCCACTGCCCCCCGTGGGCGTCGGCGAGCACATCAAGGTCGTAGACCGGCTTGCCTTTTTGACCCCCCGCGAGTTGGGCCGTGCTGATGGCACGGCAGAGACGGGCGTAGCCGTCGGGATTGCGGGCCAGGATCAGCAGGTGGGCGCCCTCCGGGTCGGCGACGCCGTTTTGCGGGCGAGAAAGACCCACCGACAGCTCGGCCCCGAAGACCGTCGATAATCCAACCGCCCTAGCCGCCTCGGCGAAACGGACGATGCCGTACATCCCATCGTGGTCGGTGAGGGCGAGCGCTTCGAGACCAAGCCGAGCGGCCTCCTCGACCAGCTCCTCGGGGAACGACGCGCCGTCCAAGAAGCTGAAATTGGAGTGGCAGTGAAGCTCGGCGTAGGGCACCGGTCCGGGCTGGCGTCGTAGGGACGGCTCGTACGGTCGGCGCTTGCGACTCCAGGCCGGGCTGTCGCCGCCATCAGCACTCTCCGGCGCGCTTGGTCTGCGTCCGTCAGAAAGTCGCCGCTCCATCTCCGACCACGACCGGGGAGGATTGTGCCACCCCATCAGTCGTACATTCCTTCGACCACCCATCGCCCACCGCTCGCAGCGAGCAGCCACGCCACACCGTCGGCGCTCACCATCTGGAAGAGCGCAGTGCGACGGTGCTCGGCGCTATCCCACCACCGTTGGTCGATGAGCCACGGCCCAGCCCACTGATCGATGTCGACCACGTGATCTCCCATCAAGATTCGGTGGGGCACGGTCAAAACGATCCCTCGGTTGCTGACGCGTACCGGCGCACCAGCGGCATCGACGACCTGGACGGGTGGCAGGTCGGGATGCACGACCGAAGGGCTGGGTGCGGGAAGACGACCCGGCCACGGCGGGGTGCCGTCATAGGGCGGCGGCGTCGGCTCGCTCCACGGCACCAGTTGGACAGAGTCGGCAACCTGGCGGCCTCCAGCCATGACACCGATGCGGATGGCCTCGAAACCGATCAGACCCTGGAGTCGGGTGAGGGCCATCACCGCCCGCTCGTCGGCCTCGGTCGCGTCGGTGGCATTGCCAAACAGACGGAGCTGACGGCCAACGTCGCGGTGCACCTCGTCAGGGGTGATCCGCAGCAACGTGATCCCCGCCGTCGGTCGCTCTGCGGACGGGCCAGTGAGCCACCCCGTGAGTTGCCAACGCACCCGTTGCGCGACGGCACCAGCAGTGAATGTCTGGTCATACCGCCACAGCCGACTCCGCGTCTCGCCATGCTCGGTCTCCACCTCGACCAGGACGCGCGTGCAGACCAGAGCTCTTTGGGCCAGCTCGGCCTGGAGGGTGTCGGCAAGAGACTTGGCGATGAAGGCCAGAGGCTCGACGGTCTCGACCGGTGGATCGAGATGCTCCTCGACGGTGAGCTCGGGAGGTAGCACGCGGGCCGTCACCGGGACCTCGTCCAAGCCACGACAAAGCCGGTGCACCAGCGCGCCATCAAGACCGAAGCGCGCCGTCATCTTGGTGCTCGGCACCGCGGCAACATCACCGAGGGTCGGTAATCCGAGACGCAGGAGAAGGTCAGTGAGCACGGGCCGGTCGAGGACCGTGACCGGATACGACGCAAGGAATGCCGCGCTGGTCCCTACAGGCACGACGGTGTTGGCCCGGGCAGCAAGCGCGGAGGCGAATCGCCCGTCGGCGATGCCGACGCGGACTGGCCCTCCCGATGCTGGTCCCGCTGCCGCGTCAAGGGTGACACCCGCGAGTGCGCCATCGCCGCCGAAGTACCGCGACGGACCCTTGGTCGCGAAGAGGCAAAGACCAGGGCGTACCACCTCGACCCTGGGACAGATGACCTCCAGGGCGACGACGACGGGCTCGAAGGCGTGTATCTCTGCCGTCTCCTCCCGCTCGACGAGGCGAAGATCGGGACACCGGCGTTGCGCCTCGCGACGTCGCAAGCCGTGGCGTACTCCCCAGGCCCGGGCCGCGGCCGTACACGCCGTCACCACGTCGGCGGCGACCGCCGCGGCAGGGACATCGGGCGCAACCCCGGCAGCGACCATCGGCCAATCAGGACACCAAACCGTCAGTGTGCGCGTGGCAACCATGTCGTCACCTGCCGCTCCCGTGATGCCGCGCCCCGCCCGCTCACCGTGACGGTGATGCGCCGATCGGTGAGCCTGCCGTACCCACCCCCAATGCCCGTCCACTCCGATGCCTTCAGCCGCATGCGCAGATCTACGCTCTCCGGCCAAGCTCCGGTGACCAGCAACACGGCGCGCCGCTCGCGGGTCCGTGCCGCCAGCCGTCGCGCCTCGGTCGCTCTGGCACCACGCGGAGGTTGTACGGCAACGAAGCCGAGCCCATCAAGCAGCACGGCCGCCGCGCTCGCCCACTGCTCGCCTGGGGTAGGCACAACGACGAAGCGGGCCAAGTCCACACCCACCTCAGCTGCGGCAGCGAGACCGAGCGCAGGGAACCCGACCGCCGCCCCCCACCAGCCCTGCGTGCTCGCCGCGGCTGCCACCGCCAACATCAGCGAGGCCGAACCCTCTACCGCAACGACGCTGCCACGGAGTGGTCCGCCGTACGGAAAGAGTGCATCAAGCGGTGGATCGACGGGCAGGATGTCAAACGCGCCAACGTGGGTCGGGAGGTTGGCTGGGAGGTGGGTTGAGAGGTCGACAGCGACCGGCGCGAGCGCCATCCGTCGATGGTAAGCGAACGTACGTTCGATTGTCTAGAGAGCGGAGCCGCACCCACCCTGCACACCCACCCTGCACACCCACCCTGCACACCCACCCTGCACACCCACCCTGCACACCCACCCTGCACACCACCCCACGCGCCGGTGAAGGCACGTATGTTCGATCGTTTCAACAAACGTGTACAATGAAGGAGGACACGGAGGCGTACCCGCACCGTGTTGGACTTTGCCGGCTTGCTGGCAACTCCCGGGAGCGTTGCTCCAGACCTTGGTGGCGCAAGTCAGTCACCTTTGTGTCACCAATGGGAAGGTCATGCGGTATGGCAGTCGACTGGACGAAAGCTGTCCTCGTTGTTTCTGAATCCGGACAGACAGGCGTGACCATCAGCGGCGAGATCGACGCCAGCAACTCCGCCGATCTCTGCGCCTCGATCCTGAGCGCCGCCGCCGTCTGCAAGGCTCCGCTTCTGGTGGACCTCACCGGTGTCACGTTCATTGACTCCACGGGACTCCGTGCTCTGGGTGATGTGTCCCGAGCCGTGTCTGCTTCGGGATCTCGGATGGTCCTGTGCAACGCGCCGCGGCCCGTGCTGCGGATCATCGAGATCATGGGTCTTGGGGAGTCCCTTGGGGAGAGACTCGAAGTCCGACGTTAACCCTTGACCACGCGCGTATTCCTCGTTGATGACCACGAATTGGTGCGGCGCGGGCTCCGGGACCTCGTCTCGGCCGAGACGGACATCATCGTCGTCGGTGAGGCAGCCACGGGAGAGGAAGCCCTCCAACGCATCCCGGCTACCAAGCCCGACGTGGCCGTGCTCGACGTCCGCTTGGGCAACGATCCGAGTGGGATCACGGGCGTGGAGGTGTGCCGAGAAGTTCGCTCCTCGCACCCGGAGGTCGCCTGCGTGATGCTCACGAGCTACGCCGACGACGAGGCGTTGTTCGCGTCGATCATGGCGGGCGCGGCCGGCTACGTCCTCAAGCAGATCCGGGGTTTGGATCTGGTCGACGCCATCCGACGCGTCGCCGCGGGAGACAGCCTCCTCGACTCCGTGGTGACTGCTCGGGTGCTCGATCGAGTCCGCGCGCCGCTGGCCGATCCGCTCGCCGTGCTGACGCCGCAGGAACATCGCATCCTCGACCTGATCACCGAAGGCATGACCAACCGCCAGATCGGCGAGCAGATGTTCCTCGCCGAGAAGACCGTCAAAAACTATGTGAGCCATCTGCTCGCCAAACTGGGCATGGAACGCCGGACGGAGGCGGCCGCCTACGCGGCAACGCTCGCCGAGCGTCGGCGATCCCACCTGTGAGCCCGCTACGAAGCGTCGAAGATCCGCAACGGCTTCGAGCCCTCGTTGCCGCCATCCTCGCCGTCGGCTCCGACCTCTCCCTCCCGGTTGTGCTCCGTCACATCGTCGAGTCGGCCGTCACCCTGATCGATGCCCGCTACGGCGCCCTCGGAGTCCTCGACGCCTCGGGTGAGGGTGTGTCGGACTTTGTCACCGTCGGCATGAATCGGGGCCAGATCGCCGCCATCGGAGCGCTCCCCGAAGGCCACGGCATCCTCGGTCTGCTCGTCCTCGATCCGAAACCTCTGCGGCTGGCCGTCCTCGGCGACCATTCCGAAAGCTACGGCTTCCCTGCCCACCATCCACCGATGCGATCGTTCCTCGGTGTCCCGATCCGCGTCCGGGGCCAGGTCTTCGGCAACTTGTATCTGACCGACAAGCAAGGAGCGCCTGAGTTTTCCGAGGAAGACGAGGTCCTTGCCGTGGCCCTGGCGGGAGCCGCTGGAGTCGCCGTCGAGAACACCCGGCTGCTGGCCCGCGTCGGGCAGCTCTCTTTGGTCGAGGATCGCGAGCGCATCGCCGCCGACCTCCACGACACGGTCATCCAGCGGCTCTTCGCGACCGGCCTCGGATTGCAAGGCACCGTCCGGAGCATCGACAACCCCATCGTTGCGGAGCGGGTCCAGGAGGCGGTGGACAACCTTGACGTGACGATCCGTCAGATCCGCTCGACCATCTTCGCCCTCCAACGCCCGCAGGTGGCGGGGCGAAGCCTCCGAGAGGAGATCCTGGCCCTGGCCGCGGAGGCGGCCGGCAGCCTCGGATTCGAGCCCACGGTGACCTTCGATGGCTTGATCGACCAACGGGTCGGTGATGCCGTCGGCATCCAATTGCTCGCCGTCCTGCGCGAGGCGATGTCCAACGTGGCTCGCCATGCCGGTGCCTCGCGCGTGGTGGTGGCCGTGGAGGTCGCCGATGGCGAGCTTGTCGCGACGATCACCGACGATGGCATCGGCGCCGGGCCGGGCGAACGACCGGGGGGCAAGGGCCTGGCCAGCCTGCACCACCGGGCCGAGGCTCTCGGCGGGACCCTCCGGCTCACCGGAGGCGATGGTGCCGGCGGGTCCGGCACCATCGTCTGTTGGCGAATCCCCAACGGGGCCTAAAGGCTCGTCAGGGCGTCACGAGCACCTTGAGCGCCCCCGTATCGGCGGCGTCGGCGAAGGCTGTGTAGGCCGCCCCCAAGTCGGCCATGGCGAAGTGGTGGGTGACCAGGCGACCAACGTCGAGCTGATGGCCGATGAGACGCAGCAAGGTCGGCGTCGAGTAGGTGTCGACGAGCCCGGTGGTGATGGTCACGTCGCGCGTCCAGAGCTGCTCGAGGTGCAGCGTGGCCGGTCGACCGTGGACACCGATGTTGGCGAGCCGACCGCAGGGGCGGATCAGAGTGGCCGCCAACTCGAAGGTCGCGGGCAGCCCGACGGCCTCAATGGCCACGTCGGCCCCGAGACCACCGGTCAGCGAGTTGATGACCTCGAGCGGATCCTCCCGGCTGTTGTTGACCGTCACGTCGGCACCGAACTGCTTGGCGGCGTCGAGGCGGCTATCGGCAAGGTCGATGGCCACGATGTGGCTGGGGCTGAAGAGGCGAGCACCCATGATGGCGGACAGCCCTACGGGGCCGGCGCCGACCACGGCGACCACGTCGCCGGGCTGGACGCCGCCATTGAGCACCCCGACCTCATAGCCCGTGGGCAGGATGTCCGCCGCCATCAACGCCTGCTCGTCAGCGACGCCGACGGGTACGGGGTACGTCGACATGTCGGCGAACGGGACCCGGACGTATTCGGCTTGAGTGCCATCGATGTTGTGACCGAGGATCCAGCCGCCGCCGCCGGTGCATTGACCCGATCGACCCTGCCGACAAAATCGGCAGACGCCGCAGGCGGTGATGCATGACACCAGGACTCGATCACCGGCTCGCAGGTTTCTCACCGACGCACCGACGTCGGTGACGGTGCCGACCGCCTCGTGGCCGAGGATCCGACCGGGGCTGACCTCCGGGAGGTCGCCTTTGAGGATGTGAAGGTCCGAGCCGCAGATGGTGGTGGCGTCGACCCGGACGATGGCATCGGTGTCATCGATCAAGCCTGGCGTCGGGACCTCGTCCCAGGATTTTTGACCTGGTCCGTGATACACGAGTGCGTGCATGATGCTCCTTTGTGACGTTGGGTTGGGTCAGTCCTGACGGATGTGGCGGGCGGCGATCCTGGGATCGGCCACGAAGTCCCCGATGGTGACGAGCAGCATGACGGCGGCACCGATGAGGGCGGCGATGGCGGCATAGAGGGCCAAGGTGCTCACGACCGACCATCCCCAGGCGTAGAGCAACAGCCCGCGCAGCGTCTCACCCTTGAACAAGGTGGCGACCTCGCCGGTCAATGTTGCGTTGGTGGGTGCGGCGATGGACGCGGCGCTTACCTCGGAGTAGGTCTGACCGCCGGCAACAGCCTTCAGGTGCACGGCGATGAACTGGTTGGCGTACGCCTTGGCTTCGGGGCCGGTGTCAACCTTCTGCCCGGCGTACTGCTGGAGGCCCGGGAACTCCGCCGGGTTCAACGCCGCCGTGCCCTTGGCCGGGAACGAGATGTTCTGGGAGTCGAGCTGCGAGTGCACCATGTCGAGGCCGAAGTGGCTTCCGTAGAGGAGCAGCCCTCCACCGACGGCCAGGATCAACGTCAACATGACCTCGACCACCCGTCGAGTAGCGATGAAGCTGAGGGCGGTGCGACGGGTCGGGCCCACGGGTGCCGCCCCATCCCTGCTGGTGACCTTCGGAGTGGGGACTTCGGCGCCCGAGCGGGCCGGAGCGGTGATCGTGGACATTGGGTTCTCCTTGGCTAGAGGGGCAGCGACTGCCCTCCGCCAAGCCTGCGCCGACTCCGCCGCTCGCAACAGGGACCTTCGACCCCTCCCAACAGGGACCCCCGACAAGGCGTTACGCCCTGGAAGGGAAGGTCCACTCGTGGTTGGGTGACTCGAGACGGCGGCCGGTGATCGTCTGTGGCTTGATGGCGAGCCACGACGTTCGTTCGCTCTGGGGCCACGGCTTCGGGTCGTAGCGCCGGTTGAACAACTCGACCTCGTTGTGATCCATGTGGTGGATGGCGCCGCGGACGAGGACCGACCAGCCCCGTTGGCGCTCATGGTCGATGCCGTCGGTCTCGAATGCCACGTGCTCGGGCGCGCGGTCGATGCTGTTGCCCGGTCGGGTGCGCAGCATTATCCACATGCCGGCGTCGTCGCTCACCACGCGGTAGTTGACCGGCAAGATGATAGGCAACCCCTCGAGGACAAAGGCGATGCGCCCGATGTCGCCGAGCCGGAGCAGGGTCAGGCATTCCTCGTCGGGCACCACCTCGAGTTGGGCTTCGACTGATCGCGGGCTGGCGACCGGCATGGCGTGCTCCATGGCGTGCTCCATGGTGTGCTCCTTGGTAGGTGAGGAGTAGGCGCTACCAAGGTCCGGAGCAACGCTCCCGGAGGCTGCGCGACATGCCGGGCAGGATCCGACACGGTAAGGGCGTGGGCCGTGCCGTCTCCACCGTACCGCCCGTGCCGAGCGGGGATCGGTCGCGGGCCGTCTTCGTCATGCGCGGCGCTGGGCCTGGTGCTTGGCGTCGAGGACGACCTGCTCGACGTCGCTGACGAACGTGCGGCTGGCGGGGATCATCAGGGCGGCGCCGACGAAGAACATGGGGCTGGTCAGGAAGAGTGCGATCCGCAACGACTGGCCGCCATCGCCGAGCAGGGTGGAAAGGCCGCCGACCAGCGGACCGCCGACGGCGGAGACAAACATGATGATGTCGCCCAATGCCGACGCCTGGGCTCGAAGGAGCGTCGGGGTCACGTCGATCAACAAGGCGGCCGCGGGCCCTACCGGCACCGACATGAAAAACGCGCCCACCGCGATCAGCGACAGCGCCAGCCACTCGTGGGTCGTGCTGAACCCCAGCATGAGGCTGACCCCCGAGCCCGTGGCCGCCGCCATGGTGACCCACACCCGCGCTCGCAGCACGCCCCGCCGAAGGAGCGCATCGGCGACGAAGCCGCCGACGAAAACGCCGACGAGGGTGGGCGGCCCCAGGACGATGGCCGCGATACCGGCGTGGGTGCTGTCTACGTGGTAAGTCCGCTTCATATAGGGGATGCCCCAGATCATGAGGGCGGTCGACATGATCTGCCCGACGCCGATCGCCAGCGCGATCAGCCGCCAGCTCTTGAGCTTGAAGATGTGGACGAAGATCGCCCATTTGGTCTCGACGGCGGGATCGAGGAACGGGCTCTCGGGGGCTACGGAGGCGGCGTCCGACCCTTCGAGCTGCTTGAGCTCGTCTTCGAACGATGCGTCCATGTTGCCCGGCTTGGGCTCAGGCTGGAGGCCCATGAGCACGGCGCCGACAACCCCAAACGGGATCCACATGAAGAAGGCCCCCTGCCACCCGTAGCGATCGACCAGCGGTCCGGCGAGCACCAGCCCGATGATCGACCCGAAGCCGGCGAGCCCGTTGAACAGGCCGTAGCGGGCTCCGCGCTGGTCGACCGGGTAGTAATCGGCGATCAGCGGCAACGCGGCCGGGTCCGTCGCTTCGGTCACCGCCGTCAACATTCGGAAGATGACGAAGAGACCGAAGCCGACGGCTCCCAACGAGATGATCGGTACCAACCCGGACAGCGCCATCAACAAGGTCCATAAGCCGAACATGACCGTCAGGACACGGACCCGGGTGAACCGCGCGCAGAGGAACGCGATCGGCAAGGACCCGAACGCGCCGGCGGCGCCCATGCCGAACTGGATCAGCCCGATGGCGAAGTCGGTGACGTGGAAGGCCTTCTTGAAGCTGTCGATCGCCTGTGAGAAGGCGTTGCCCTCACCGTTTTGCAAGGCGTTGGCGAAACACAGTGCGACCATGGTCATGGCGCCGTAGCGCACCATCCCGACGGTTGTGCCGTCACCCTGTTGGCGCGCCGTGGCGCAAACTATGACACGAATGTCATGTTGCCACCGTGTGAATGAGTGACCACTCACTCATGCTACGATGGAGAGTTGTGAGCCCCCCCACTGGCGTCAAGCAGGCGCCGCGCGCGTCGGCGCTGCCCCCCGACGAACGCCGAGCCATGATCATCGCCGCCACCCTTCCGCTGCTCCTCGAGCACGGCGAGATGGTGCGGACGCGCGATATCGCCCTGGCCGCCGGCATCGCCGAAGGCACCATCTTTCGCGTCTTCCCGACCAAGGATCACCTCATCACGGCCGTCATCGAGGCCGCCCTCGACACGACCGATCTGGAGCGGTCCCTGGCTGCCATCGATCCGTTGCTCCCGCTTCAAGAACGCGTCGCCGCCGCCGTCTCCGTCTTGCAGCAACGCGTCGTCGACGTCTGGCGATTGGCGTCATCGGTCGGGATCAGGTTTGCCGAGCATGTGCGGCGGCCGACCGTTGCGAGCGAGCCGCTCGTCTGCCTGTTTGAGACCGAGCGAGCCAGCCTCGCCATCCCGGCCTCCACGGCGGCGCGGACCTTGCAAGCCTTCACCCTCGCGGTGACCCACCCGCTCCTGACCGAGGAGCCGATGCCGGCGGCCGAGGTCGCCCATCAATTCCTTCACGGTGTACTCGTCGGAGCCAACCAATGCTGATCCGCCTCTTGCGCACGTCCCTGCGGCCCTACCGGCGGACCCTCGGTCTCGTCGTCGTGCTCCAGGCCATACAGACCATCGCCACCCTCGCCCTACCGACCCTCAACGCCAACCTCATCGACAAGGGCGTCCTGCAGCACAACGAGGGCTACATCCGCTCCTCGGGGGCGGTGATGATCGTCTTCACCTTGCTTCAGGTCGGGTTCTCGACCGCGGCCGTGTACTACGGCTCCAAGGTGGCCATGGGCTTCGGGCGCGACATCCGGTCCGGCCTCTTCCATCAGGTCACCGACTTCTCGGCGCGCGAGGTGGGTGCGTTCGGAGCTCCGTCGCTCATCACCCGCATCACCAATGACGTGCAGCAGGTGCAGCTGCTCGTGGTCATGGCGTGCACGATGGCGATCGGCGCACCGATCGCCGTGATCGCCGGCATGGCCGCCGCACTGCACGAAGACGTCGGCTTGTCGGCGGTGTTGGGCGTGTGTGTCCCCCTCCTCGCCATCGCCGTCGGCATCATCGTGGCCCGCATGATCCCCGCCTCGCGCGTGATGCAGACGCGCATCGACGAGATCAACCGCGTGCTGCGGGAGCAGATCACCGGCATCCGCGTCGTCCGCGCCTTCGTGCGCGAACCGCAGGAGACAGCCCGGTTCGCCAAGGCCAACGAGGGATTGACGCAGACCTCCCTCATCGCCGGCCGGCTTCAGGCGGCGATCTACCCCACCGTCACCCTGGCCATCAACGGGGCCAGCGTCGCCGTCGTCTGGTTGGGCGGCAGTCGCATCGCCTCCGGAGACATCCAGGTCGGCACGCTGATCGCCTATCTCAGCTACCTCGTTGTCATCCTCACCTCGGTTGTCATGGCGACCTTCATGTTCTCCATGATTCCCCGGGCGGCCGTCTCCGCCCAGCGGATCCAGGAGGTGCTCGACACCGAGTCCACCGTGCGGGCACCCGCCAGGCCGGTCGCCCGGACGTCGACCAACGCCCAACTCGAGTTTGCCGCCGTCGGCTTCCACTATCCGGGGGCCGACCATCCTGTGCTCCACGACATCAACTTCGCCACCCGTGCCGGCCAGACCACCGCCATCGTGGGGAGCACGGGTGCGGGCAAGACCACCCTCGTGCACCTCGTGCCCCGCCTGTTTGACCCGACCTCGGGCTCGGTGAGCCTGGACGGTGTCGACCTCCGAGACCTCGACCCCGCGTCCATCTGGAGTGTGGTCAGTCTCGTGCCCCAACGGCCGTACCTGTTCTCGGGGACCATCGCCAGCAACCTGCAATACGGCAAGCCCGATGCCACCGAGGCCGAGATGTGGGAAGCGCTCGAAGTGGCCCAGGCCGCCGACTTCGTCCGACGCCTTCCCGGCGTGTTGGAGGCGCCGATCGAGCAGGGTGGCACCAACGTCTCAGGCGGGCAACGCCAGCGCCTCTCGATCGCTCGGGCCCTCGTGCGCAAGCCGGAGATCTACCTCTTCGACGACTCGTTCTCAGCGCTCGATCTCACCACCGACGCTCGTCTGCGCGCCGCCCTCAAGCCCTACACGGCCGACGCCGCCGTGCTCATCGTCGCCCAACGGGTGTCGACCATCATCACCGCCGACCACATCTTGGTCCTCGAGGATGGCGAGATGGTCGGCCAGGGGACCCACGAAGACCTGTTGATGACCTGCCCGACCTATGCCGAGATCGTGCAATCCCAAATCGGCGCCCAGGAAGTCGCATGACCTCGCTCGAAGATCGTCAGTCCGCTCAGGACGCCGACCAACCCACCTCGGCGCTCGTCCCCACGACGTCGCAGGCGCGCACCGGCGGCCGCTGGAACTCGGCCGGCATCCCCGCCGAGAAGTCCAAGGACTTCGGCCACGCCGTCCGCCGGCTGATCAAGCTCTTCCTGCCCGACCGCCACATCCTCGCCTTCGTGGCGCTCATCTCCGTGCTGAGCGCCGTGCTCAACGTGTTTGGTCCGAAAGTGCTCGGCCACGGGACCAACCTCATCGTCGACGGCGTCACGAGTGGCCACGGCATCCCCTTCGGCCGCCTCCACGTCGTCCTCATCCAGGCCATCGTGCTCTACGGCGGATCGGCCCTGCTGCTCTGGTTGAGCGGCTACCTGGTCGCCGGCGTCGTCCAACGCCTCATGCGACGGCTTCGCGCCCAGGTCGAGGACAAGATCAACGACCTACCGCTGCGCTACGTCGACGGGCACTCCAAAGGAGACCTGCTCAGCCGAGTCACCAACGACATCGACAACGTGGCCCAGAGCTTGCAGCAGACGTTGAGCCAGATGCTCTCGTCCCTGCTCCTGCTCGTGGGCGTCGCCATCATGATGTTCACCATCTCACCGCTGCTCGCCGCGGTGGCGCTGACGACGGTGCCACTCTCGGTGTACGCCATGCGGGCCATCGCCGCCCGGGCCCGCCCGAAGTTCATGGCCCAGTGGCGAGACACGGGGGACCTCAACTCCCAGATCGAAGAGTCCTTCACCGGCCACGCCATCGTGAAGTCATTCGGTCGCCAGCACGAGGTCGAGGCCCGCTTCCGGGAGAAGAACGACGATCTCTACGACGCCTCCTTCGGCGCCCAGTTCATGTCCAGCCTCATGCAGCCGGCGGTCATGTTCCTCGGCAACGTGCAGTACGTCATCGTGGCCGTCGTCGGCGGCATGCGCGTCGCGTCCGGGTCGATCAGCGTGGGCGACGTGCAAGCGTTCATCCAGTACTCACGGACGTTCTCCATGCCGCTGACCCAGGTCGCCTCGCAGATGAACATCTTCCAGTCGGGCATCGCCTCCCTCGAGCGGGTCCTCGAGTTCCTGGACGCGGAGGAGCAGAGCCCGGACGTTGCTGGCGAGCCGGGACGACCGGCGACACGGGGGCGGGTCGAGTTCGACGATGTCACGTTCTCCTACGACCCTGAGCGCCCGCTCATCGAGTCGCTGTCGCTCGTGGCCGAGCCCGGGCAGACGATTGCCATCGTCGGTCCGACGGGCGCCGGCAAGACCACGCTCGTCAACCTGATCATGCGCTTCTATGAGCTCAACAGCGGTCGGATCACCATCGACGGGGACGACATCTCGACGATGCCCAGATCCGAGCTGCGGTCCAAGATCGGCATGGTCCTTCAGGACACGTGGCTGTTTGGCGGCAGCATTCGCGACAACATCGCCTACGGCAATCCGGACGCGACCGACGAGGAGATCCTCGCCGCCGCTCGGGCCACGTACGTCGACCGGTTTGTCCACTCCCTCCCCGAGGGCTACTCCACCCTCATCAACGAAGAAGGCGACAACATCAGCGCCGGGCAGAAGCAGCTGCTGACCATCGCCCGTGCCTTCCTCGCCGACCCCGCCATGCTGATCCTCGACGAGGCGACCAGCTCGGTGGACACGCGGACCGAGGTGCTCATCCAGGAGGCGATGAACGCGCTCCGGGTCGGCCGCACCAGCTTCGTCATCGCCCACCGGCTGTCCACCATTCGGGGCGCCGACGTCATCCTCGTGATGGAAGCCGGGCGGATCGTCGAGCAAGGCTCGCACCGCGAGCTGCTCGCCGCCGGTGGTGCCTACGCCCGCCTGTACAACTCGCAGTTCGCCAACGCGGTGTCCGACCTCCCCTGACGCGACGCCGGGCCGGGCGCGCCTGCGGCGCCGGGCCGGGCGCGCCTGCGGCGCCGGGCCGGGAGCAGGATCACCGTGGCGTTAGGAATCAGCGACCAAACGGCTGTGATCCCTAACGCCACGGTGATCCTGGTCGCCCCCCGTCACCTCGCGTCAAGGGGTCCACTGGCCCAGCACATCGGGTGCGATGAGGGGCGCCTTCAGGGAATGACGTTGAGGAAGAAGACGACGTCCTCGTGCTTGGAGCTGTTGTAGAAGTTGAGCTCTACTCTTCCCTCGCCCACCGTCGCGTAGGTGAAGACGTCGGGGCTCGAGGCTGACGCGGCCGGGCCGCCCGGCGCGACGACTCCTTGCGGGGACATCGACGGAGCCCAGGAGCCGCCGGAGCTCAAACTCACGACCACCGAGGTGCCGATGTGGACGGTGGGGGCCTCGTCGTCGCTGCCCATGTTGAAGTGCACGACCGGTGCGCTCGGCGACTGCGATGGGACGGCGATGCCCAATACGGGCGCGTTGAGCCTCTCATCGGCGGTCGAGCCGTCGAAGTTGGCGTCCCCGAAGGTGAACACTCCCCCGTCGCGGCCCAGTAGGTAGTAGCCCGTGCCCGTCGACGCCGACGCCACCCCGACGATGGGCGCGTTGAGGCGGTAGGCGATCTGCCCGTAGGAGACCGCGCCGCCGAAGGGATAGACCTTCCCCGACGCCGTCGCGACCCAGTAGCCGCCGGAGATCGACGCCAGGCCGACGGCGGGGTCGTTGCCGGGTAGCGGCGCGCTGCCGTAGTTGGCGGGGCCGCCGGATAGGACGGCACCGCTACGAAGGAGGATCCGATAGCCGCGACCGTCGGGGTCGGCGCTGATGGCGACCGCCGGCGTCGCCGCCACCACAGTCGTCGGCGCCGGCACGACGAGGGCGTCGCCGTAGTTGAGGACGGTGCCGTCGGCCTCCAGCAACCAGTAGCCGTCACCATCGGGCGTCGCGGCCATGCCCACCACCGGCGAGGCGAGCGGGCCGCCACCTGCCGATCCGAAGAACTCGGCGTTGCCGTAGGTGAAGACGCCGCCGTCGGAGGCGACCAACCAGTAGCCGAACCCGTCGGGGGTGGGGGCCATTCCGACGATCGGTGCGTTGAGGTGCGTCCCGCCGGCTGACCCCTGAAAGACGGCGCTGCGACCGAACGAGAAGATGCCACCGTCGCCCGCCGCCAGCCAATAGCCCTCAGCTGGTTGTTGGGACGGCGGCGGCCCCGGTTCGGCGGCGGCCCGACGAAGCGGCAGCCCTACCGTGGTGACAAGGGTGACAAGCAAGGGGGCAACCCCCACCAACGTGGTCGCCAGCAGAACACGGCCGATTCGCATCGCTTGATTCAACCAGCCCCTACGACGAGCCGGGGGTAGCGTGACGTCCGGTCGCTAGGAAGGAGCGCGGCATGGCGGGAGAGTTTGACGCAACAGTCCGCGTCCTGGTCTGCCAAAACTGCGGGGCCGCGTTGCCCCCGGCTCAGGCCACCGGTGGGCAGATCACCTGCACGTACTGCCACACGGTGACGATGATCACCGCCCGCGACGATCGACCCCTCGGCGGCGGCCCGGTCGACGAGGCCCAACGAATGGCCGGGCTCTGGGCGCAGGTCGGGTCGGCCGGTCTCGCCGTCCACCAGGAGGTGGCCGGCCTCATGGAAGGGGGCCGGCTGCCCGACGCCAATCTCAACGCCGCCCGCCAGATGTGGCAAGCGACCTGCCAGCGCCAAGTTGCCGACCCGGCGTCGGCGGGTGACGACCTGCTGTGGTTGACGTCAGCGCTGAGCGACTACTACGGGATCCGCGGCGACGCGACGACCGGTCGGGCCCTGTGGGAGTCGATCATGGACATCTGCCACGCCCCCCGCATGCAGCAGTACATCCGCTGCTCGCTGTCGCGCAATGCGGCCAAGGCCGGCGACCTCGCCGCCGCCCAAGGCTGGCTCGGCCCGTGCGACTCCCAGCCCCCTGACCTCATGTCCGACTCGGTGTACCGCCTCGCCTACTCGGTGATCATGACGCTCCGGGGCGACTTCCAAGCGGTGCTCAATGCCCTCGGGCCGCGAATGGACTCGATCCCGCTCTTCTTCGCCCCGAGCGTGCTGATCTGCGTCGTCCGGGCCAACGCCGTCGAGAAGCTCGGGGATGTCGCCGGCGCTACTGGCCAGCTCGGCCTCCTCATACAGACAGACCCTAACCTGAAGGCCATGCTTCCCATCCTCGCCACCACCAACGCCCACCTTGCGCTCTGCCCCCAGAGCATGCCGGCGGCGCTCGCCCGATGAGCGACGTCGTCGAGCTCGTCCAGCAGCTCATCCGCAACCGCTGCGTCAACGAAGGGACCCCGGAGTCGGGCGGTGAGGCTGCCAACGCCGACCTGCTCGCCGGCTACCTCGAGGGCGCCGGCCTGGACATGCAGCGGTTTGACTCCGCGCCCGGCCGGTCCAATCTCGTCGCCCGCATCGAGGGCAGCGACCCGACGGCGCCGACGCTGTGTCTCCTCGGCCACACCGACGTCGTGCCTGTCAATGAAGATCGCTGGGAACGTGACCCGTTTGGCGGCGAGCTGATCGACGGCTACGTGTGGGGTCGCGGGGCGATCGACATGTTCAACCTCACCGCCTCCATGGCCGTCGCGACCAAGGCGTTGGCGTCGAGCGGCTTCCGGCCCCGGGGCACGCTCATCTACGCGGCCGTCGCCGACGAAGAGGCGCTCGGTACGTACGGCGCCAAGTTTCTCCTCGACCACGAGGTCGACTCCGTCCGCTGCGACTACCTCATCACCGAAGCCGGCGGCATGCCCATGTCGACACCGGCGGGCATCCGGCTGCCGGTGCTCACCGGCGAGAAGGGTCCCATGTGGTCGCGGCTACGCGTCGTCGGCACCCCCGGCCACGGGTCGATGCCCTATGGCGCCAACAACGCCCTCGTGAAGGCGGCCGAGGTCGTTCGCCGGCTCGACCAGTACCGACCGGCCGCTCGCATCGACTCCGCCTGGCAGGCCTTCGTGGGCGGGCTTGGCCTCCCCGACGACTTGGTCGCCGCTCTCACGAGCCCCGAGGGCGTCGACGCCGCCCTGCCGCTGATGACACCGGGCCTGGCCCGCCTGGCGCACGCCTGCACCCACACCACGATCACGCCGACGGTCATGCGGACCGGCACGAAGGTCAACGTGATCCCTGACACCGTGGACATCGAGCTCGACATCCGCGCCATGACGGGCGTCGGGACCGACGAGATACGCGACATGCTGGTCGATGCGCTCGGGGACATGATCGACGAGGTCGAGATCCATCCCGGGCACAGCGACATGGCCACGGCGTCCCCGGCCGGCACACCGCTGTGGGAGGCGATGGGGCGGGCCGGAGCGCAGTTCTACGACTCGGCGCAGTTGCTGGCCATGCCCATGGCGGGCACGACCGATGCTCGCCATTTCCGACGCAGCCTCGACACCGTCGCCTACGGCTTCGGCCTCTTCAGCCAGCGCATGACGTTGGAGGAGTTGGCCCCGATGGCCCACGGCGACAACGAGCGCATCGACGTCGACTCGTTGGAGATGGCCACCAGCCTGTGGGACGTGCTCGTCCGCGACTTCCTCGGCTGAGGGGACGGCTTCAGATCGCCGCCACCGGGAGGTCGATCCCGGATGGGTGCTCGGCGTCGTGGAGGATCTCGATGTCCGCTGGCCGCATCTCGACGGCCGATGCCAGCGGGGCCACATTCCCCAGATTTCGCGCGTAGAGGGGATGAGCTCCGCTGGACACTTGCAGGCGTATCCGGTGGCCGGCGAGGAACGTGTTGGCGGTGGGCCACATCGCCACGTCGACGGCGCCGTCGCCGGTGACCCGCCGGATGCCGTCGCTCAGGTTGGTGGACTTCCCGCCGGGATCGACGTCGCAGAGCCGCAGGAAGATATCCGTGCTCGGCGCCGTCGAGCGGAAGTAGATCCGCGCTGTCAGGGGGCCGGCCACCGTCAGGTCCTTGGTCAGCGCGTCGGTGGTGAACGTGAGCACGTCCCGCCGGGCCTCGCGCGCCTGCTGGTCCTTGGGGCCGGCGGTGCGGCCGTTGAGCGACGCGCCCCCGAGGCCCGGCGTCGGGTCGGTCGGGTCGAAGCGGTAGCCATCCGGCCCCTCCTCCCCCGGCGGCGACGTGAGCAGTCGGCCGCCCGCACGCAGATGCCAGTGCTGCACGTCAGCCGGCGGTGGCCACGACTCGACCTCGGCCCATCGTTTGGCGCCCATGACAAAGAGCCGGACCGGTGCCCGTCTCCGCTCGCCGAGACCCTTGAGGTGCGCGTCGAACCAGGCCAGGCCCTCGCGCACGGACTCCCTCGCGACGCCACCGCTGCCGTGGACCCACGGCCCGATGGTGAGGCGTGCCGTCCGTCCGGCTTCGACCAGGGCTACGTAGTCGGCGATCTGGCCCGGCAGGAAGATGTCGTACCACCCGCCGACGAGAGCAGCCGGCGGCACCTGGCTGGGTGTCTTGCCGAAGTTGACTTCCTCCCACCACGCGTCGTCCGGGCCGTTGTGGGCCAGCCAGTCTTGGTAGAAGCCGACGTGGTGCCCCACGGCATCCGTGTCACCGGCCGAGAGGGGCAGCACGCTCGCAGCCCGCTCGACGACCTTCGAACCCCGGACCAAGCTACGCAGCACGCCGCGCCAGCCCTCCTCTTGATGCTCGACCTGATGGATCCACGCCAGGGTCGTCTCGAGGGCAAACGACTCGCCCGGGTACATCAGGTTGCGGAAGTACGACGCGGTGACGATCGGCACGATGGCCTTCAGGCTCGCCGGAGGGTTGTGGGCCACGGACCACTGCGTGAGGCCGAGGTAGCTCGGGCCCCACGTGGCGATGGCCTCGCCCGACCACGGCTGGGCGGAGATCCAACTCAGCGTGTCGGCGCCATCCGACGCCTCGTAGCGGAACGGCTCCCAGACGCCGCCCGAGCCGAAGGTGCCGCGTGTGCTCTGGATAACGACCTGGTACCCCCGCTCGGCAAAGAGCCGACCGACGATGCCGATGAGTCGGCGTCCGTACGGGCAACGAATGAGGATGACGGGCGGCGGGGCGGTGGTCGCCGTCGGCGACCTCGGGTACCAGCGGTCGGCGAGCAGGATGGTCCCGTCGGTCATCTTGACCGCCGCGTCGCGCTCCACGGTCACGTCGTGCGTCTCCGCCGGGCGCAGGTTGATCAGCCGGGCAACGGCTCTGGTGGCGATGGTCATGGGCACGGTTCTTAGTCGATCTGGACGACCCGGGGTTCACGGGGAGTTCGCAGCCGATCCGGAGGCCGGGCGGAGGCGAGCCCTTCAGTCTTGTTGATGTGCCCGGATCTCCGGACCACCAACAAAGGAACTCTGATGAACCCCCTCAAAAAGACGCTCGTCGGCGGCGTGATCGTCGGCACGACCCTCACCGCCGGCGTGCTAGGCGCCGTCGCCATCGAAGGCACAGCGTCAGCTCAGACCGCTACGACCCACACCTCCACGACCCATACCCATCAGCAGGGCGGTCGACACGGGAGAGGCGGCGTGGCCGGCACCGTGACCTCGATCAGTGGTGCCGACTTCACCGTGACGGTGCCGGCACGCCGGTCCGCTTCAGCCGGGAGCGCAACCGCGGCCCGGACCCTGACGGTCGACACCACGGGGAGCACGACCTTCACCCAGGTCACGGCCTCCTCAGTGGCCGCCATCACGCCCGGTGAGACGATTGCCGCGCGCGGCGCCGGCCCGTCCGGTGCCCCTACGTCGGGCTCCACCTCGTCGCCGACATCGTTGGCGGCCAGCCGGATCACGATTGAGCCGGCCACGACATCCTCGCGGCATCCGCGCCGCGGCGTGTACGGCACCGTCGTCACCAACAGTGACGGCACCTTGACCGTCCTGACCGCCTCGGGGACCACCGACACAGTCACGACGACGCCCTCGACGATGGTCGATCAGGTCACGCCCGCCACGTTGACCGACGTAGCCGTCGGCGATGAGGTCGCTGTTCGCGGTGCGAGCGGCGACGAGAGCACGGCGACGGTCACGGCCCAACGTGTCCAACTCTTACCGCCGGGCACCAAGCTAGGCTCGAGCGGCGGCTCGCCCGGAGCCGGTAGCAGAGGCTTCGGTCACCACAGCGGAACGGAAGTCGGCGGCTGATCGCCGGTCAGAGCGAGCGCGGCCCGATCGGGTCGCGCTCGCTCTGGCGCGTGAAGCGGCCGGCAGCGGGCGTTGGGCCCCGTCGGCGGGCCGCGGGGTGTACCATGTGCCTCAGCACGGATGTCTACCCGCCCGTGTCGGACGCTGCCGCTCGACGGCCGTTCCTGGGAGCGTTGCTCCAGACCTTGGTGGCGCAGTGAGCCACGAGTCGTTACCGAGGGAGGTCTGGGAGCCGTGTCAGCAAACGACAGGTTGGGCAATGTAGTCACCGTCTCCGAGTCAGGCGACGCCCGCGTCAGCGTGGTCGGCGAGGTCGACGGGAGCAACGCCGCCGACTTCTGCCTTGAGATCCTCGGACTGGCGCGCAAGTGGGACCGCACGCTCGAGGTCGACCTCGCCGGGGTCACGTTTATGGATTCGACGGGTCTTCGCGCCCTCGACGACGCCGCCAGGGCGCTCTCCGCCTCCGGATTTCGGTTGGTGTTGTCCAACCCGCCGCGCCACGTCCGACAGATCATCGACATCATCGGCGTCGGGGCGAGCCTCCAGGTGCGGGCGTGAGCTTCGAGATAGCGTTCCCTCCCAACCCCGACGAGCTCCCGGGGGCTCGCGCCGCCCTTCGGACCTGGCTACAAGAAGTCGGCATCGATGGCGAGCACGCGACAGCGGACGTGCTCATCGTGACGTCGGAGCTGGTCACCAACGGCGTCTTCCACGACGGCGGCGGCCCGATCACCCTCCGGGCGGCCGAGCACCGCGGCGACGTCAGCATCGAGGTGACAACCGTCGATCACCTGCCCGGACACCGTCCGACCTACCGCGACGTCGAAGGGTCAGCGGAGGGCGGTCGCGGTCTCACTATCGTTCGGGCGCTCAGCCGTGGCTACGACGTGCAACAGCACGACCGCCAGCGGGTGACCACCTGTTGGATCCCCGCGATGCCGTAGAGGCCCGGCGTCCGGCCACCTTGGCGAGGTACATCACGAGGAGCGAGTCCCCGGTCGTGTGGGCGGCCGTTTGGCGTTGGGTCGGTTGAGGGCAGCGGCGGACAGGGTGCCGTCGATCACCTCTCGGGCCACGTTGACGAGACGGAGGTTGTTGGTCCGGGCATAGCTTCGAAGGGCGTCGAAGGCCTGCTCCATGCTGAGACCGGCCCGCTCAGCGACAACCCCCTTGGCCTGCTCGATGACCACGCGGCTGTTGAGGGCGTGACTGAGCTGCTCGTTGAGCACCTGTGCCTCCAACTTGGCACGGTGACTGAGGACGGCGATGGTGGCGATGTCGGCGAAGGCCTGGGCGGCGTCGACATCGGCTTGGGTCATGCCACCAAATCTGACGTGGAAGAGGTTGAGGGCGCCGATGATCGTGCCCCGCAATCGCATGGGCAGCGCGTCGACACTGAGGAAGCCCCCTTTCAACGCCTCCGTGGCAAACAGTGGCCACTGGCGACCATCGGCCGTCAGATCCTGATTCAGCACGGCCAGCCCCGTGCGGTAGCAGTCAAGGCACGGTCCCTCGTGGGCCTGGATCTCGAAGAGCTCCAGCACCCGCATGGCCTCGTTGGAGGATGCCATCACCCGCAGATCGCCGTCCGGTGCCACCAACATGAGACCAGCGGCGGCCACGTCGAGTGTCTTGACGCAGCGGTCGATGAGAAGGGTCAGGAGCTCAACGACGTCGAAGTCGTCAACGAGGGTGTCGGCTAGCTCGACCATCGTGCGGGCAAGGAGGCCTTCCCTGGGCATCGGACCTCTATCTGTCGGTGGCATCTGGCCCTCGCGTTTCAAGGGCACCGCCAGGAACAGTACGGCGCGGCCACGACCGCCGGACGTCGACATCTCCCAGTCATAGGGCTTGATCTCTCTCGCCCGGGCCGTCGAAGCGAAGGATGCGGGCGACGACTTCTTCGGCGACATCGCTGAGAGCCCGCTCATTGCCAAAGGCGTAGGCCCGCAGCCGGATCAACGCTTGCCCGACACTGATGTCGAGTTGGGCCGCCACCATCCCGGAGGCCTGGTGCACGACGTAGTGAAAATCGGCCCCTACCTCCAGCTCCTGTGCCAACGTCCCGGGTGGGGCGTTGGCCTGAAGCACAAGCAAGGTCTCCGAGACGATGTCCGCCATCGTGAGGCCGTCGGCATGCTCTTCGTCGCTCACCTCGCCGGCTTCATCACGATAGAGATTGCGCGATCCGAGCCGGATCGCTCCGACTCGAAGGGGCAGTCCGAACACGGCCCGCACGCCGGCGTCCAGCGCCGGGCCCGAGAAGGCGAGCCAGCGCGGGTTTGCTGGTGCGGCGAGGTCGGGTTCGGAGACCGGCCGCCCCCCGTTGTAGGCGTCGACGCAGGGACCTTCCCCGAGCGCGAACTGGAGTTCCTCCACCACCGCACTCGGCCTGTCCGTTGAGCAGATTGAGCCCGCGGGTACATCGTCGGCGGTCACCATGATCCCGCCACCGCTCGTCCCCGTAACCTCCGCGGAGACCTCACACAGACGCTTCACGTCGAGTTGGGCTCCGCTGCCCACGAGACGGCCCAAGAGCCGCAGGCGCCGCTGGCCGGCCATCGCTCAGTGCCTGCCGTCATGACCAAAAGTGAGTAGGACGGGAGCGTCCATGATCGAGCACGCTTTCGCAATGCGTTAGGGTTAGCGAAGATTTTCACGTGCTCTGCCGAATACATCGGAAGACGGCTGTATCCCGAGACCCTGGAAACCGTCCAAGGAGCGCAAGATGTCCCGCCCCAACCGGACGCGTCTATTGCAGGTCGCGGTCGTCCCCTGCTTCATTGTCGGCCTTCTGGCCACCAGCGCTTCAGGCGCCCGTGCCGGACTCGGCGTGCAGCGCCCACTACTTCGGGCCGTCCCTTCTGTGGCGACAACGACGACCGAGATCGTTAGTCCTACCCCTACTCCGACGCCCCAAACATCACTTCCCCAGGTCTCCGTGCCGCCGGTCTCTGCGGCGACGCCTGCCGTGGCGACGCCTGCAGTGGCGGCCCCCGCCGCGGCGGCCCCCGCCGCGGCGAAAACAAGCAGCTATGCAAATGCCGAGGTGCGGATCGGCCTCTCATACGGTGACACGTTGTTCGGCGCCTCACCCTCTTTGCTCGCCCAGACCCTCAACGACGCCGTAGCGGTGGGTGCCGGTTGGATTCGCGTCGACCTGGCTTGGGACGACATCCAGCCCACGTCGTCGGCCACATTCAACTGGACGCCGTTCGACGCCATCGTCCAGGCGGCGTCCGCCCGCAATCTCCAGGTGCTGGCGCTCTTGTCCTACACGCCCGCATGGGCCCGGCCCAGCGACTGCACGACGAGCGACAAATGCTCCCCAGCTGTCCCGGCTCAGTTCGCGACGTTCGCCGCCGCCGCCGTGACCCGATACGCACCCCTCGGCCTCCACACCTGGGAGGTGTGGAACGAGCCCAACATCACCAACTTCTGGCAGCCCGCCCCCAACGCGGCCGCGTACGTGGCGCTTCTTCAGCCCACGGCGGCGGCCATCCACGCCGCCGACCCAACGGCCACGGTCATCTCGGGTGGCCTCGCACCTGCGCCAACGGCCAATGGTGATATCTCTCAGCTCGACTTCCTGAGCGAATTCTGCGCCGCTGGCGGACCGTCGCTCGTGAACGCAATCGGGTACCACCCGTACTCCTACCCCGTCCCGCCCGGCTACTACGTCGGCTGGAACGCGTGGTCCCAGATCGCGGCCACCCCGGAGAGCTTCCAAAGTGTCCTGGCCGGATGCGGCGCTGGCACCAAGCAGGTTTGGCTGACTGAGTACGGCGCACCGACCAACGGTCCTGGTGTCGGTGCGACCACGTCCAATTACGAGATCGGCAACAGCCCAGACCACGTGAGCCAGCCCCTCCAGGCCGAGATGGCATCCGACTCCGTCACACTGGCCGGCTCATCGACGTTCATCGGTGCCCTGTTCTGGTACTCCTATACCGACCTTGGAACGGATGCAACCAACACGGAGGACTGGTACGGACTCCGCAATTTCAACGGCACCCAGAAGCCCGCGTGGTCCAGCTTCCAGCATGCGATCCGCACGATCCGGGGCTGAGTGGGACCAACGCGGAGTCGAACACTGCGGTGTAACTGCGTACGAGTCCCGGCCAAGCGAAGTCACGCTTGACCTTGTCCAACCCCCGCTGGCCCATGGCCGCCGCCCGCTCAGGGTCCTTCAGCAGGCCCAGGCAGGCGACGGCGATGGCTGTGGCATCCCCGGGGGGGACGAGGTAACCGTCGGTCCCGTCATCGATGACGAACGGGATACCGCCGATCCGCGACCCGATCACCGGCTTCCCACAGGCCATCGCCTCGATGAGGATCATGCCGAAGGATTCGGCGTCGGTGGTCGAGGGCAGAACGACGACAGAGCTCTGCTGATAGGCACGCAGAAGGTCGGCGCCCCGAAGTGCGCCCATGAAGCGGACGCTGCGCGCGATACCGAGCTCACCCGCCCGCTTGAGATGATCCTCGATGGCGTCGCCCCCGCCAACGATCACGAGCTCGGCGTCGCCGAGGGTGGCGAGGATGAGGTGGAAGGCATCGAACAGGTGCGGAATCCCCTTCCAGCCGGCTGACCGCTCGACCTTGCCCACATACAGGACGGTCGGCCGATCAGGCCCCCGGCCGGGAACGAACCACTCGTCGTCTACCGCTGGTGGCACGACATGGACGGTGCCGTTGAACGGCTCCAAGAAGCGAGCACGTACGCTCGGCGAAACAGCAACGACAGCCGCGGCCTTGGCGAAAAGTCTCGGGAGGAGCCACGACTCGTAGGCCCGGATGAACGCGTCGGCCGGCTGCCGATTCTTGACCATCGAGCCCGCGTGATAGGTGACCACCACTGGGCGAGTCCCGCACACGGCCGCAGCGACATCCGCCATGTAGGGCACCGGAGCATGCACATTCACGAGGTCGATCCGGTTGTCGATCATGGCGCGCCGGAGGCGACCGGGCCACAAGGGGCTGATCGGCGTGTCGGAGATCCGAACCCAAGGCGCGAGGCGATGGACCGTCAGACCGTCGAAGAGCTCGATCTTTGTACGCCGCGCTCCCTCGTTGGAGGTGAGGACCACGACATCCCAGTCCTCCTTGGCGTCAAAGCCCTTCGCCACGCGGTAGGCGTAGTGCTCGAGTCCGCCGATGTGGGGCGGGAAGTAGGGGGTGACCACGGCCAGGCGCCGGCGGCCATCACCGGGACGGCCGACGGAGACCGCCTCGAGGATGGTGTTGGTCCGCTCGGCCGCGGCCTCCCAACTTCTTTCGGCCGCCGCCTTCTCCCCTGCTCGACCGAGCTCGGCCGCCAGCAGAGGGTCGTCGATCACCCGGGCGAGGACGGCAGCGAGAGCCTCAGGATCGTTTGGCTCGACGAGAAAGCCGTTGCCCCCGTCGTCGACGATGGCCGGGATCGAGCCAACTGCCGTCGTTACTACCGGCACGGCACAGGCCATGGCTTCGAGGAGTACCATGCCGAAGCTGTCGTTCACGGTCGGCAGAGCGAGGATGGTGGCGCGCTGGAACGCTGCGACCAGCTCGCTGCCGCTCAGCCTCCCGCTGAAGTGGACGGCCTCGCTGATTCCGAGCGCCGCCGCCTGGGCCTCGTAGCGCTCGCGATCGCTCCCCTCGCCCACCACATCGAGGACTGCCTGGGGGTGATCGACCCGAAGTTTGGCGACGGCGCGCAACAGCGTGTCGAGACCCTTGTGGGAATCTCCTCGGCCCAAACCGCCGACGAAGAGCACACGGGCGTCATCGGACCGCCCGGGGGTGAACGCACCACGGTCGACGCCGGGCGTGATGGTCGAACACTTCGATCGCATCCGAATCAGGAAGGAGTCACGGACGAAGTCCGACGACGTGATGATCCAGTCGGCCCTCCGAAAAAGGCGCCGGCTGAGTCCGCCTTCGTACAGGCCGACGGCGAAATCGGCGAGGGGGCGCCCCTTCTTCATGCTCCCCGCATGCCAGGTAACGACGACGGGGATCCGCCCGGCGACAGCCGCCGCCAGGTCGGCCAGTCCCGGCACCGGGCCATGGGCGTTGATGACCGAAGGATTCTCCTGCCTGATGATCTTCCGGAGTTGGACGGCCCACCTCAGACTGAACGGCGTGTTGGACCACCGGAACTGGCGTGGGAGCCGGTACACGACGAGAGGGCCCTCCGTTGTCTTCGTCACCCGACCGCGCGGTGAGGCCGACGTCACGATGACGACGCGCCAGCCGTGGTGCCGCGCCAGCCGGACGGCCACATGTTGCACGTACATTTCGAGGCCGCCCCCGATGGGCGAGAAGTACGGGGCGACGATAAGCAGCGTCTTCGGCAGCCCGATGGGGGCCGGCGTGCCTCCGACCATCAAGCTGCCGCCCGATCAGGCTGCCGGTCGGTCGGACGCCATGACCGACGGGTCACGAGAGCGATGGCGCCGATCGCTCCAGACAGCAGGTTGCCGAGGAGCCAAGCGCCGGCGACCCATGGGAGGCCCCGGTCCACCCAGAGAGCAGCCAGGCCGCACAGGACGACCACGAAGGCGACGTTGGACCAGATCAGGGCGGCCAGTTGGCGAGTGAGCCGCAACAACGCCGACGTCCACGTGTTGAAGGCCACGGCGGGCGCGGCGAGTAGCAGGACCTCTAGCGTCGTCGCGCTGTGGGCGCGGTAGTCATGGCCGAACATGCTCAGCAGGAGTGGGGTGCAGAGGATGAGCGCCGCGGTCGCCGGCACCATGGTCACCGCCTGGAAGCGGGCTGACCTCTTGGCCAAGGCCGGGATGGATTCCTCCTCGTAGGAGCCCTCGGCCAGCAGCGACTCGGACACGGCGTAGGAGACCGCATTCAGCAGGTTGGCGATCTGAAACGCCACGTAATAGAAGCCGGCGTCGGCCGCACCCCGGCTCCTGATCACGATGAGCGGAAGGATGAGGATCGGCACAATGTTGAGCAGGTTGGCCAAGTAGTTGGCCGCCGAGTACCCCCACACCATCCGCACCACGGCACGGTGAATCTGAAGCCGCGGCTTGTACGCCAGGATCCGCATCATGAACACCAGGCTGACGGCGACGGCGGCGAAGGCGGCGATGCCCGATGCGGCGAAGATGCCGTAGGCGCCGAGCCCGACCAGCACGATCGGGAGGGCGAGCTTCGTCCCGCCCTGGATGACGCCGTCGATCAGGAAGTTGTACTTCGCGGCCCGGAAGGCAACGAAGACCGAGTCGGTGACGAGGTTGACCGCGGCGCAGGCAGTGAGTAGGACGAAGCCGATCGCGAACCACGGATTGGCGGAGACGAAACGGAGGCCCGGAACGAAGGCCGGAACCCCGAAGATGTAGGCCGCCGAGACGAGGAGGGCACCTCCGAATACGAAGGTCAGGCCCGTGCTGATCTCGGCATCCCGGTCGGGCGAGGTCGGCAGAAACCGGATGAACGTCGTGTTGAAGCCGAACAGGCTCAGGTAGGAGATCAACGAGGTCGCGGAGATGAGCGTGGTCGCCAGGCCAATCTGGCTGGGACTGAACAACCGGGCGTTCAAGAGCCAAAAAAGGAACCCGAGCAGCCCCATCGTCGCAGTTGACAGCATCAGGTAGAAGGAGTTCTGCAACAGGTGGTCCTGTTTCAGCAACTCAACTCGCGATCGCACTATCGGCTGCGACTGACGCCGTAACACATGGCGCACACGAACGACACTCCGAAACACGCGGCGCCGAAGGTGTCCTCATGCGGCCAAGGCGCGAGGTGCGTCAGAGGCCAGCCGAGCGACACAGGATGGACGACGGCGTTGAGGGCGATGTAGGCCCAACCAGCGAACGAGTAGATCGCTACCGTCCGCAGGCCGGCCTCGACCGTCCGGCGCCGCATCGTCACAGCCGGGCGATGGTCACCGATAGACACGGGAGCCGCCGTTGTTGTAGATGAGATCCTTGTTGGCGTCCAGGAGAGCCAGGGGGTACTTGTAGGTCAGGAGGTCCCCGTTGAACGGAGTGGTCGACTGGCCCTCGGTCACCGTGGCGTAGCCCAGGAACACGTACGCATCTCGTCGAAGAACCGTCGGGTAGATGTTGTCGAGGATGTTTTGGTCGGTAAACGTCTGCACGAGGTTGAAGGTGAACGGGTCGGTCTGGATCTCGGGCTGCACGTCGCCGGCCTCAGTTGTGGTGGCCTGGAGCCAGTCGACCGCAGCGATCTCTTGGGGGTGCAGGTAATAGATGTCGTAGTAGGTCCCAGCGTTGTTGAGGTGGAGCTGAGGCCCGTAGCCCCCCAACATCTGCGTGAGGATGCCCGTCGAGGAGATGAAAAACAGGAGGGCGACTCCAGCGGCGATCCGCAGCCGCCAGCGGCCGAGCCGTCGGGGCAGCATGGCGACGCTGCCGACCACCAGCACGATGTCAAGGACCATCAGGGCCTGCTGGAAGGCGCGGAGGAGCCCGTAGTCGACCGAGAGCACGGGCAGCACGACCTGGAGCAGGACGACGAGCATGCTGGCTATGGCGAGCAGCACATACTCAGGCGAGGTTGCGATATGGCGCCGCTTGCCAAACAAGATGGCGATGAGTCCGGCGATCACGAGAAGTTGGAGCAGCTTCGCCGAGCCCTGACGGACGTCGTTGTTGAAGCCGGCGACGTTCAGCCCGACTCGGGCCAGGGTGCGGCCGACATCAGTGAGTGGGATCACGGCCTCGGGGACGATTGGGGTGGGGTAGCTCGAGACCGTCTGATCGCTGTAGTACTCCCCGTAGTA
>Ga0302325_10002861_pt1 | contig 41487 bp, 36 predicted proteins | sample Palsa_T0_2_FD_201948 | JGI IMG/M metagenome (GOLD analysis project Ga0302325, IMG submission 201948) | Peat permafrost microbial communities from Stordalen Mire near Abisko, Sweden - Palsa_T0_2 | ecosystem: Environmental > Terrestrial > Soil > Palsa > Peat permafrost | place: Sweden: Abisko...
GCAAACGCTCGACGCCAGCAGTACGGCCAGCCCGACGATGGCACTTGCTCGCGGTTTTGTCATACCGGGAGACATTTTAGTCCAGCCGCATCCCGTGCGGCTCTTGTCTTCGAAGATTGACACCGCTGCTTCCCTTCAGGGTATAACGGGTTCTACGCCAAAACGATCGTTGAGGGCACGTTGTTGCATTTTTCGGCGAGCGGTAAAGAACGGCCCGCGGAGGCGGCGGAGGCGGGATCAGCCTTGACGACACTTGCTTCGCAGTCCTAATCTGTCGCGTACCAGGCTTGGGGCGACAAAATGGATCGAAATACGAACTTGGAGTCGAGGCCTTCGAGCGGACTCGACTGCTACGGTCGTTTTTTCGATTTGCGGATCGACACCTGTCTCTCAGCGTCAAAGCGCTACAGCATACAAATCCAGGATGATGGGCTGGACAATGAACCGGCTGCAATTTATGCGCCACTATACATTCGTGCTGGTGAGAGCGGGATCATAAAATTTGCGGTCAAGCTGGTCTGCCTGCTAACGATTCTCGCCGTTTCTTCGCCGCTGAAAGCTCAGAGTTTCTACGGATCGATACTGGGAACCGTAACCGACACCTCTGGCGCCGTCGTGCCGGACGCAACCGTAACTGTGACCAATGTCGGAACCAACGAAGCACAAACCGTGCGATCAAATGCTGGAGGGCAGTACAGCATCGTGAACCTGGTATCAGCCACTTACAATGTTGAAGTGATGAAGGCCGGCTTCAAGCGGTTCTTGAGCGCTCAGGTCACTGTGGAAGTAGCAGCGACCGTCCGCATAGATGCGGTATTGGTTGTGGGCGCCACCACTGAAACCGTAAAAGTGCCAGCCGACGCTCCACTGCTGCAAACTGAAACGAGCGCGATGAGCGAAGGGATATACAGAGCGCAGGTTCAGGAATTGCCGCTAAATGGCCGTAACGTGATGAACCTGATTTCCATGGCTCCAGGCGTCGTGTCTGGGGGCTCGAGCGCGGGCAGCACCGGACTCAACCAAGGGACCCGGACCAGTAACCAGGGGTGGGGCAACTACCAGATCGGCGGCGCGATCCAGGGCCAGAGCGCCGAGTTTGTTGACGGCTCCCCAATCAATGTTCTCGGCGGAAACACTGTTTCCCTTGTCGTGACGCAGGACACGGTTCAGGAGTTCAGCGTTATCAGCAGCAATGCCGACGCCGATTTCGGGCGGTTTGCCGGCGGTGTGGTGAACATGACATCGAGGAGTGGTACTAACTCATGGCACGGCTCGGCGTACGAATATTTCAGAAACGCTGACCTCAACGCCAACAATTTCTTCAACAATCGGCTCGGCGCACCCAGGCCTAAGGATAATCAGAACCAGTATGGCATTGTGATCGGCGGACCGATCAAAAAGGACAAAGCGTTTTTCTTCTTTAATTGGGAGGGATTCGCGAAGATCATCGGCGAGAGCTCGCCTACCAACGTGCCGACCCAAGCCATGCGAAACGGCCTCTTCACCAATCCGATTACGGATCCCTTGGGAAACTGCAACATCGTGCAAAACCCAAGTGCAGGAACGTGGACGATCACCAACCTCTTCCAAGGCGCCTGCGGCGACCCGCTGGCTCATATCCTGATGACCTATTACCCGCTGCCAAACACTTCGGGAGCGTTCAACTGGTTCTTGACCACGCCAATCACAAACCATCAGAACCAGTACAACGGCCGCGTCGACTACGCTATCGGCCCCAATCAGCGGCTCTTTGGCCGCTACACCTATTGGACCCTGCGTGATACCGGCTTCTCGGAATTCAACGATGCCGGCGGGTGGCCGACCGCCAATGGCCGCGTCATTAACCACTCGCAGCAGGCTGTGCTGGGAGACAGCTACATCTTCAATCCAAGCACTCTGCTGGACGTTCGCATTACTTATGTGAGGGAATACTCGCCAAACTACCCGGATAGCGTCTTGGTAAATGAATCACAATTCGGACCAGCGTATGCTGCTCTGGCTCCGCAGATGAGCACCCATGTGCTTCCCGTATTCACGCTCAACGGAATCCACAACTTTTACAACTTCGGCAACATAACCGGGTACGCGGTGGGTTGGTGGAACACCTATGGCACGAACGCCAACCTGACCAGGATCGTCGGCGCACACAGTCTGAAGTTCGGGACTGAGCTCCGGCTGATGGATCAGAGCGGTACTGGGTTTCTTGGCAGCGGCTCCGGACAGTACACGTACAGCACAACATATACCGGAGACGAATGGGCTTCCTTCCTGATGGGCTATCCCGATCAGATCCAGTTCGGAACGATCAACACGACTGCCAGTTACAACTACTACCAGGCTTATTACCTGACCGACACCTGGCAAGCGAAGCGGAAGCTGACGCTGAACCTCGGTCTCCGTTATGAGTTGCCCGGAGCGGTTGCAGAAAGAAATAACAAGGCTACCGTACTGCTACCCCATGCCGTCGATCCGTACACAGGCGTTACTGGAACTCTCACGCTGGTGGACTCCTCTCTCTATCCTCACAGGAGCACCGTCCTTCCGAAACACAACTTGTTTGCTCCGCGCTTGGGCTTTGCCTATCGCCTCCACAACGATACGGTAATACGAGGCGGCTACCGCATCTCCTATCTGCCCCCCGACCTGACGGGTGAGCTGGCAGACAATTCTTTGGTCAACGCGGCCACCACACAAATTAACGTGACCGCGGCATTGCCAACGCCCTTACAAAATCTTTACCCGAAGACACTCAATCAACCGATCGGCCGTACCGACCCGAGCTTCATGACCCTGTATTGCTGCACCGCCAGCTTGAAAAACATCAGCGGACCGGTTCCCCAGCAGAATTTCCCGTACGTGCAAGAATGGGACTTCACCGTGAGTCACCAATTTAAATACAACTGGATGGCAGAAATCGGCTATTCCGGTTTGAAGGGAACGAACTTGCCCGGAATCGGCCGCTCCCTGGACGAACTCTCCAGTAAGTATTACTCGATGGGATCTGCACTGTTGAACTCTACGACCCTGAACGGGATTCCAATGACGGTGGGTCAAAGCCTTAGGCCCTACCCGTTTTACAGTGACCTCAGCGACACTGCCGAATTCTATGCCCGCAGCAACTACAACTCACTGCAGGCAAAGTTGGTTAAGCGCTTCGGCTCTGGAGGCATCCTGTTAGCCGACTACACGTGGTCGAAAAACCTTGCGAACACGGACACTCTCAATGGCTTCCTGGAAGCCAAGCCATCTGCGCAGAGCTCTACCAGTGGCGAAGGCACAATCCAGGACTACAACAACTTGAATGGAGAATACTCGCTCCTCAGTTACAACGTGAGTCAGCGCGCGGTGATCAGCTACGTGCTGGACCTGCCGTTCGGCAAGGGCCACCGCTTCGCCAATCACGTCGCTCGACCTCTCGGGACGCTGGCCTCGGGCTGGAGCGTGAGCGGAATCACGGACTTCCAGTCCGGATTTCCGATCTTCATCACCGAGGCGGAATCCAATCCGTTGACGCAGTTCTTCGGCGGTGGTGCGCTCCGTCCGAACGTGGTCGCCGGCTGCAATAAACAAGTCTCTGGTTCAGCAGTGAGCGGCGTGAATGGATGGTTCAACACGTCCTGCTTCACGTATCCGGGCGACTACGCCTTCGGCAACGAGCCACGGGTGGACGCCAACCTAACTTCGGAAGGTGTCAACAATTACGACTTCGCGATCATGAAATCGACAAATGCCTGGGGCGAACGAGCCAACGTGCAGTTCCGCGCCGAGTTCTTCAATATCTTTAACCGCGTGCAGTTTGCCCCTCCTGTGGCTCAGCAAGGTTCCTCGAATTTCGGAGAAATTCTGTCGCAGGTCAACCAGCCCCGCGAAATTCAATTCAGCCTACGTGTCAATTTCTAGGCCCCTGCCCGGCTAATACATTCTTGGCCCCGCGCCCCGATTAGTCAGCAGACCCACAAGTGTCAAAGTCAGGATGTCGGAATACTGCCGTTTGCGCAAAACCATCAGCCATATAGCGCCAGATCCACTGCTTGGGCATGTCGGCATGAGGCTGCAAAAGCCCAAGATGTGGAACATCAGGTGCAAAAGGGTGTGTGGGTAGGAGTCGTATCCCTTTGGGATGTATGACCAACAACTCCGCCCTCGCCATATTTCTTGGAAATCAAGGAGCGTGATTAATGGCTTCTGCACCCGTTTCCGTTGATTCGGCGCCGGCCGCGAAGCAGGAGATACCGAGCAAAGACCAGAAACCGGGAGCACAGCCTGCATCCCGTTGGCAGAGATATGTCACGCCTTTGCTGGTTGTGCTACTCGCTCTGGCCGTCTTGATTACGGTTACCCGGAACTGGAATTCCTGGGAAAGCGGGAAGGTGGACCAGGTTACAGACGACGCGTACGTTCGCGGCGACCTCACCCCGCTCAGCACCAAGGTTTCCGGCATTGTTGGTGCCGTACACGTCTCAGACTTTCAGCAAGTCCACAAAGGGGACGTCTTGGTCGAACTGCAAGACGATGACTACCAGGCTCAGGTTGATCAGGCGAATGCGGCAGTAGCAGCGGCGAAAGCGGCCATTGAGAACAACCGGCGCCAGAAGGAGCTGCAACAAGCCAAAATCGACCGGGCGCTCGCCGGAGTATCGCAGGCCGAAGCGGAAATTGCCGCGGCGGAAGCTGGGATTGCGGCGGCACAGGCCGACCTGGACCGCACTCTTTCGGAGCGTCACCGCCAGGAGGCGCTAATCGAGACCAACTCCACCACCCGCCAGAAGGTTGAGCAAGCGGTGGCCGCGGAACAAGGCTCACGCGCGCAACTTGCCAGCCGTCAAGCTTCACGGGAGCAGGCCAAGGCGCTGTTATCCAGTAGTCAATCGGCGGTCGAAGCCGAACGCCGCGGTCTCGACGTTCTGAATTCCCAGGAACTCCAGGTCATCGCTGATCTGCGAGGCAAGGAGGCCGCGCTTACCGTCGCACAGGTGAACCTGGGTTATACCAGGATTGAAGCGCCCGGAGACGGTACTGTCGGCGAACGACAGGTTCGACCCGGACAGTTGGTCTCCCCTGGCACGCAAGTGATCTCGTTCGTAAGCAAACTGAAATGGGTCCAGGCGAATTATCGAGAGACGCAGCTCACGAACGTGAAAGTTGGTGACCCAGCCGAGATCCGCATTGACGCGTATCCCGGGAAGGTCTTCCGCGGCAAAGTGATCGAGATTGCGCCCGCCAGCGGTTCGCAATTTGCGTTGCTGCCACCCGACAACGCCACCGGCAACTTCACCAAGGTCGTGCAGCGCGTTCCGGTAAAGATCGGACTAGATGATGCCAGCCTCGCCGAATTAAGACCGGGTCTCTCTGTAGTTGCCACGGTACGCACCAGGCAATAGCCGGTGCATGAATTTCCTCGGGGGAGAGAAAAGAGTGCAACGATGGATCCGATGATTGTGAGGGATGTTGTGTGGGGCGCGGGTGCTTTTTGGGGAATGGGGCTGTTCTGGATACTTCTTGGCTACCCATACTGGCGTGTTTGGGCGAGCCATCAAGCGGGACTGGCTGATCTTCAGAAAGCGAAGAATGAGCAGCAGATTCAGATTGCGAAGGCGCAATCGCGTTTAGACGCAGCAGAACTTAACAAGAAAGCTGCGATCATCGAAGCCCAGGCCGTTGCAGACCAAATCAAGGCCATAGGGGGAGAACTCACGCATCACGACCTCTATCTTCGTTGGCAATGGATCAAGATGATGGAGGAGCGTCCGGAGGAAGGCGATCATTCCGTGATCTACGTGCCCACTGAGGCCAATATTCCGATCCTTGAGGCTAGTCGCTTGCGGGGCAAGGAAGCGAAGCCCGAAGAAGATGGACCAAAGGAGTAAGGGACTCAATCCCGGATATATCATGGCCGCCTCCATTGTCATAAGCCGCCCTCCCACGACGGCAGAGATCGCACATGCCACCGCTGCGGCGATTCCCTCTGAGCTTTCCGCGCGGCCGGTGATAGGGATTCTCGGGGTTCTCATCGGGGCCGGACTCGTCACGCTCACTGGTCGGTTGCTTTCGCTGGGGCTCGCGGATCTGAAGGGTCACGTCGGCATCAGTTACGACCAGGGTGCATGGCTCGACAGCGCCTATAACGCGTCCGTCATGTTTATCGGGCCCTTTACCGTCTTTCTCGGAGGCTTGCTCGGACCACGCCGCATCCTTCTGTTCTCGGCAGGAGTGTTTGCTGTGACTTGCGCCTTCCTGCCGCTGATACACAGTTATAGTCTGCTGGTTGCGGCGTTGATTGTCGCCGGGCTGACGTCCGGCACCTTTTATCCGCTCACCTTGACTTTTGCACTTCGCATTAGTCCCCTGCGATTCCTGCCCATCACGATGGCGTTCTATGCAACCTTCATAGATGGCGCAGTCAATGTGGCGCCATCACTCTTCGGCTGGTATCGCGAGCATCTTTCGTGGCATTGGATGTTCTGGGGCTCAGCCGCCATTGCACCGGTGATGATGGCCTGTATCTACTACGGGATACCTCCCGCTCCGCTTCGACAAAAGAGCGGCCCTGCGCCCAGCTTTGTGGGATTCCTGTACTTGAGCGCCGGACTGGCCCTGATGCTTACCGCGGTTCAGCAAGGCCAGAGGCTCGACTGGTGGCGCTCCGGCGTATTCAACGGGTTGTTTTGGTCCGGAGCGTTCTTAACTCTGTGCGCGCTCATACGACGATTACGCGGTCCCAACCCGCTGGTGGCGCTCCCTTATCTCTGGAAATGGAACACAGTTCTGCTGGGATCTCTGCTCTTCTGGTTTCGGTTCACTCTCACCTTAACCATCATCCTGATTCCCCAATCATTGGCCATCCGTGGTTTTGAAGCGGACCAGATTGCTCCCGCCATAATCTGGAGCGCGGCCCCGCTTCTGCTTGTCGCGGTTACGGCAGGACTGCTTCTGCTTCGCGGCCTGGATCCTCGGCTGCTTTTGGCTGTCGGGTTGACCTGCACCGCGTTTGCGGCCGTTACGAGCGCCCAGTACACGAGTACGTGGGCGGCGGAAAACTACTATCGCACTGAACTGCTCATCGGCGTCGGACAGTCGTTTTCTCTCATCGGGCTGGTGGCGTGCATTATCTTGCAGGGAATCTTCACAGGGGGGTTGGCACGACCCCAGTGGATCCTGACGTTCTCTGCGTTTTTTCATACGATTCGCTTATTTGGCGGCACCGTGGGCGCGGTGTACATGGGTCACTTTATCGCCGCGCGAGAGCAGCTGCACTCGAACCTGTTGGGTTTGCACGTCACCCAGGGAAGCTGGATCACAGAGGGGAATCTTCACGCCTTAGCCGGAGGCCTTTACGCCAAGTCCTATGGGGCCGGCGAGGCAGCCGCCCGTGCTGCAGGTCTAATCGGGGCTCGGCTGCGTCTTCAGGCCTATTCTTTGAGCCTTATTGACGGCTTCCTGTTGGTGGCATGGACTTGTGCCATTGCACTTCTTTTCGTCGCCCTGGTCCACAAGTCGCCGCTGAACTACGGCGACCTCCGCACGATGCAGCCGGGTAAGGAGACGCACTCATGAAATACAAATCACTTCTGTTGTTCGTCACCTTAGTGCTCTCGGGGGCTCGAGCCTTTGCTGGCGAGCCCGCCGACACTGCTTGCCGCCACATTACCCTGCGCGAGGCCGTGCAGTTGGCGTTGCAGCACAATCACGGTGTCCACATCGCCGAATACAAGGTCGACGAGAAACAGCACGCCAAAGAAGTTGCGAGAAGCGCATATTTTCCCACGATTCGCAATGAAAGCAACTTCGTGCATATCACCGACACGCAGCTGATACAAATTCAGGCGGGTAGTTTGGGCACGGTCGCAGGCGACCCTGTTCCTTCTGCAACGGCGACCATTAACCAGGGTGGACGCGACCTGACAACCAGCGGCACGCAGCTGACCCAGCCTCTCACCACGCTGCTGAAGATCCGGCCGATGAACGACATGGCGCAAGCCGAGCTCAAGGCCTCACGACAGAGGGCGCAAGGAACGCAGAACGATGTGGCCCTGAAGGTTCATCAACTCTATTACAAAGTTCTGATCGCACAGTTTCACCGTGCCGCCATGGAAGCCAGAATCAAAGCGTCCGAGGCCCTGCAGAGCGAACGCGTCCAGCAGGTGAAATTCGGCAGCGCGATGGAAGAGAACCTGATCGAAAGCCGCGCGCAACTCCTCGAGGCAAAACAGGAGTTGCTGACTACCGACCTACAGCTCTCCGACCTTAAGCTGCAGCTCAACGACACCATAGGTCTGCCACTCGCAACTGCGCTGGACCTCGATCCCACAACAGTGGAAGCAGAGGCGGCATGCGCGCGAGAGGAATGCATGACTGAAGCGCTCGCTTCTCATCCCGAGATTGCCGAAGCGCGCAACGAAGTGGAGAAAGCGAATGCTGCGGTTCATTTGGGAAAAACAGACCTCTATGTGCCGGACGTGGACGCCTTTGCTCGTTACAGCTACCAAAACAATGTTCCATTTCTGGCCCGTAATTTCGGCTCTTTTGGTGTTCACTTCAGCTATGACCTCTTTGACTCTGGGCGCAAGCGTGGATTCCTTCGGGAGCGTCAAGCCCAGTTGGCACAGGCGAAAGAAAATCTTGCCCGGCTTACGGATGAGGTCGAACTGGCCGTGCAGACCGCATACAACAAGCTGGAAAGGACCCAGCAAATGCGGAAGGTATCCGAGGAACTGCTGGCCTTGCGCACCGAATCTAATCGAGTTCTGCATCAGCAACTGGTGCGGGGAGAAGTGCTAACCTCCCAGGCCGATTTGGCAACCGCCCAGGAATTGGACGCTCAGACCTTGCTCTTACAGTCACAGCTGGATTACACGCAGGCGAACGACGAGATTATCCACGCCATGGGCCAGACACCTGAATAGTTGAATGTTGACACCCGCGCCAATTCCTGACCAACGCCGTGACAGACCGGTTGCGCGCAAGCGGCAAATTTGCCCAAGTCAGAACCTACGATGGGCGTTCCGGTCGATTACGTTCTCAGCGGACGCCTCGAAGAGCTCAACGAAATCGACTACGACGGTGGAGTCAAGGTTCAAGTTGCAATCTCCGCCCAGATGGTGAGCCTTGCCACAGGTGCGACGGTGTGGACCAACTCCGTTTCCGAGGTTGGAACAGTCAGCCAGCACGATGTGCCCGCAGTCGTAACCGCAATGAACAGGACGATGGGGCAGGCGATCGAGAAGTTGCTGAATCCAGCTCCCTCACCTAGTTCGATTGAACCGGGAGTAAGCAAAGCGATCGTTGGTGCTCTGAAATAACGGGAGCGGCAGTTACATACGAGAATCTGCGATGGGATTTCCGGACCACCGTACCCTTAATGTCGTGCTGACCACTCTGCTCGTCGCGTGTGTGGGCATCGTCGTGTACAGAGCGTGGCCGATTATCCTGGTCTTTGTTCTCGCTATCTTTTTCGCCTACTGATAAATCCGATCGTCAAGTTCCTGGAGCGGCACTCCTTATTGTTTCGGAACTTGAGAGGCCCCGCCGTGGTGGAGGTCTATTTGGCCTCCTTGATTGTGATTGCGTTTCTGGGTTATGGACTTGCGCCGGGCGTCGCGAGCAGGACGGTCACGCTGTTCGATAAAGTTCCCGCGATACTAGACGGATTGTCTACCGGGGAGATCGCGACGGATCTCGGTAAAGACTACGGTTGGACTGACAAGCAAGAGGTGCGCCTGAAATCATTTCTTCTTCGGCATAGAGAGGACATTCAAGACCTGGTGAAGGTAGCGGATCGCTACATCTCCCATGCTGCGGAGGTGTTCGGCTGTCTTCTGCTCATCCCAGACCTTGCTATCTTCTTTTTGCGCGATGGCGATCGCATCGCGGATGCTTTTACCAGACTAGTCTTTCCCGAAGACAGCCGGGAGACCGTCCGTGCTCTCACGGCCGAACTGCACGGCATGCTCCCGTTGTACATACGAGCCCAGGCAGTTCTCTGCAGCTTGTCGTTCGCCTTCTATTGCACAGTTATGCTGCTCTTCAGATTTCCGCACGCAGTCGCGCTGGCTGCTCTCGGCGGGATGTTGGAGTTTATACCGGCGGCGGGCTGGATGACCACAGCGGCCCTGATCATCGGCGAAGGCGTAGTCAATCACGCGCATTGGATGTGGATGATCCTGCTTCTGATCATTTGGAGGGTCACGCAGAATTACTTCACGTATCCGAGAATGATGGGGCGTCAGTTGGAACTCCATTCGCTAGCTGCGATCTTCGCGGTGCTCGTCGGGGCCAAGATCGGTGGGATCGTGGGCATCTACCTCGCAGTTCCTCTGACCGCGGGATTGCGCGTAGTAGGGCGAGCGTACGCCTTCCCGAAGCGGTCAGCCAGGCAGACTCATCGACCGATAACAAAGAGCGCCGATCCCCCTAGTCTGGTACAGGCAGTCGCGAAGTGACTCGGAGGGTGAGCACGCATACTACTTCAACGCTTAGCTCGTTGAAGAAATCTCAATCGTCCGGGCCAGAACCCTGTGAACAGGGCAATTGTTGGCCACGTGCAGAAGCCTCTCCCGTTGGATCTCGGACAAATCACCAATCAAGGTGATCCGCTTTTTGATTCTATTTACGATCCCTTTCTTTCGACTGCAGTCATCGCAATCTGCGGCGTGAATTCTTGAGAATTTCAATTGCACCTGTACTTTCTCAAGCGGCCAGTTTCTCCGCTCGGCGTACATTCGAACCGTCATGCTGGTGCAGGCGCCCAACGCAGCTAGCACCAGTTCGTATGGGTTGGGACCCGCGTCAGCGCCGCCGGCCTCTGGGGGTTCGTCAGCCAACAACTGGTGAGATCCTATGGATATGTTTTGGACGTATGCCGGGAAGCCGGAATTCACTACGATGTCTCTGGTCACAGCCCCTCCTTCGCCTTAAGGCTACAACCGACCGCAGATAGTGCTGGTGCGTAGCGACCGGCCAGAAACAGTACTCCATCGACTACTGCCCCGTCGTTGTCTGGCACAAGCGCCAACAAACTGACGCGAATGAGAGTAATCCTAGACACACACATCGCGAACCCAGGTCTCCGCTTGGGCGAAATCGCGGAATGCGCGCACCACGCACACATCCTCAACCAGATTCTCCAGCATGCGCATGACTCCGAAAGCGACTGGGCTGGAAACGACCACTGCGGTTGGACCGAGATAATGCTGAAGCGAAAGCGAACGCAGAAGGTTCACGATTTCCCGAACTTCTGCCGACGATAAGTCGATCCAGGCATGGCGAGCGTCGATAAGCTCGCGGAACGGAAGAGCCGAATCTCGTTGCTCACTCGTGAGATGCTCGCGCACGTCCGCCGCCGAAACCGTACCTTCAGCCACCGTTGTCACCAGGCGTTGCTCTGCATCGACGCTGTGGCCAATACCCGATTTGTGAAGGGCGACCCGGGTCCAGACATGACTCCTGCCATCCTTCAGCGCCTGAATCAGCCAGCCGTTCAATCCCCCATCCGACAGTAACTCGGCTCCCTCAGCCATCATCTCGATGAGCAAAGGATTGGCGCTGTCGTCAATCTGAATCACATAGTTGAGGTCGCAAACGATCTTTCGCGCGGGGGCCTGCGCGCGACATTGCTCCCAAACCCTCCGCAGCTCTTGCATCCAGGGGCCGATAAGCTTACCACTGAGCGTGATGCGCCACTCTGATGGTGTGTCTGTGATCGTCACTTTGAGCATAAACGTCTGTGCCATTTCCGGACGATATGTCAGCAATTCACTCTGCGACCGGCCTTCGGCTCACAATGGGAACCTCATAAGATTGGCCTAAGAGATCGTTGTAGGTTATGGTTTTCTTGCCGACCAGAACCAGAATGTCGCGCCCCGCAGAGTACCGAACTGTGTTCATACCGAGCGGTGGTGTGTACAGCAACACGTACACTGTGTGCTTTACCCTGAGGCAAACGTCATAGGTGACGACATCGGAAGGGGCATCAGCCACAGCCTGACTAGGCTTGACCTCAGTGATGGTGCCGACTTCATACCTCCCGGCAGATTGGGACCATGCGGAAACCGTTGCCAAGCAAATACAGATGACGCAAAGTAGCTTTGACATAGGTTGTTCCTCTCTCGAAGAAGTGGAGCATTATTTTCAACTCACGGCACGCGCTTCATGAACCCAGAAGCGGTCGCGCAGAACTCTTTTCAGTATCTTGCCGGTGCCGCTCTTGGGTAAATCGGTGTCCATGAACTCGACGCGCCGCGGAAGTTTATACGTCGCGAGACTCTGCCGGCAATACACGACAAGTTCGTCTACTGTAAGAGCAATTCCGGGCTTCAGCACGACTGCAGCCATCACCAGTTCGCCCCATTTGGGATCGGGTATTCCGAACACTGCGGCTTCGCGAACTCCCGGATGCGCGTAAATGACAGCTTCGACCTCGCCGGAATAAACATTCTCACCTCCAGTAACGATCATGTCTTTGACACGGTCCAGAATGTAGAAGAAACCTTCGGAATCCTGATAGCCGATGTCGCCGGTGCGAAACGAGCCATCTCGAAATGCAAGGGCAGTCTCCTCGGAATTGTTCCAGTACCCGCGCATAACGTTGGCGCCGCGAGCCACCAATTCACCAGGCTTTCCAGCTTCGACTTGCTCCCCTGATTCCTTTATCACCTGCAGGTCAATGCCAGGACAAGGGCGGCCGCACGACAGCAGACGGTCGTGCGTATGCTCCTGGTCCTGTAGACCCGTCAGGAAGCCAGTCTCGCTGAGTCCATAGATCTGAACGAGTTTCGACCACGGCAAAAGTTCCTTCGTACGCTGAATGAGTTCGGGAGCCATTGGAGATCCGCCATACGCCAGAACGTCCAGACTGCTCAAGTCGTATTTGCCAACGTCCGGGAACTGAACCAGCAAATTGATCATCGTCGGAACTAAAACGGTGTGGCTTACGCGCTCGCGTTCGACGGTCTCACAGAAGGTCTGTGGGGTGAACTTTGGAATCGTCACCTGTGATGCGCCGAAAGCCGGCGCTGCAAACATTGCGGGAAAGTCAGCGATATGAAATAGAGGCGCCGCATGCAGGTAGACGGCACCTTCCGTGTATCGCATCCAGTAGTTGAAGTGGTGGATATCGGCCAGGATATTCCCGTGACTCACCATCACCCCCTTGGGCCGGCCAGTCGTTCCACTCGTGTAAATGAGAGCTAGAATCGCCTCCTCGTCATACACGACGTTGGGCGGAGGATCGTTTTGCATCTCCAGCGGATCTTGATCGAGTACCCGCTGCCAGGCGATCGGCACTGTGGGGGTTGGCAAGGAGGAATGACGAACCAGTCCATGCGGAACCGCATTGGTGAGCACTCGATCAATCTCTGCGACCGAGAGGCGTGTGTTGATCGGGACCGCTATGAGTCCAAGCCAGCTGCACGCGTATACCAACTCGATGTACTCGGGGCTGTTGGGCAAAAGAAGGGCGAGCCGGTCTCCCGCGCTAAAGCCATGCACGCTGAACGCAGCCGCTACCCGCTTAACACGACTTTCCAGCTCCGAGAAAGATAGGCGAGTGCCCCCGGGAGCAAGCGCTGCTTGCCCCGAACAATATCGAGCCGCGCGGCCGAGTGAATGGATATAGATCATCGTTTGCTCTCAGGAATCGGATGTTCCGCGCAGGGACCTTCGCCGTGTTTTATGCAATGAGAGCCGGTTTCTCGCTCTCCATCGCTGCTTGTGCTGCTTTCTCGCCCTTGGTGCGAGTGGCGAGCAATTCCAGCAGCATGGTGTCGCGCTCGCGCTCGAGTTCTTCGATCGAGCGGTTGCCGGCTTCTTTCAAAACCCCTTCGAGAAGCGTTCGCTTAACCTCGGCGCTGAATTCAGTGATTTTACCGAGATCTTTCCACCATGCCGCTAACGGGCCCGTGAACTGTGCCAAAAAATGCTGCATCCCACCTTGACCGCCGCCCAGGTGGAAGAGAAGATTGGGCCCCATAACACCCCACCGCAGTCCGGGTCCCCAACACACCGCTGTATCCGAGTCAGCAATATCGAGCACGCCTTGCTCGATGAGGTACACGACTTCGCGATAGAGGGCGGCTTGCAGGCGATTCGCGACGTGGCCGACTACCTCTTTGCGGACGTGAATCGGTTTCTTGCCGATCGACTCGTAAAAAGAGATCGTCTGTTCAACGATTTCCGGTGATGTTTTGGCCCCGGCAACCACTTCGACCAGAGGAATGACATGGGGAGGATTAAAAGGGTGCCCTGTCACGCAACGTTCGGGATGCTTGCAGGCAGACTGCATCACGCTCATGGTCAACCCGGATGAACTGGATGCGATGATTGAATCTTCCGGGGTCGCCGCGTCCATATCCGCGAACAGCTTTATCTTGACGTCCTGGCGTTCGGGGCCGTTTTCCTGGACGAGGTCGGCGTCAGCGAGCGCCTTCTTCATGTCGGTCGTGAACTGCAGATGTTCGCGCGATGCGCTCGGAGAAAGCCCGATCACGGTCAGGTCTTTCCAAGCGGCATCAATGAACTTGCGCAGGTTTGCTTCCGCATTCGGCGCCGGGTCGGTCGCCATGACGTTGAAACCACGTGCCAGGTACAAGGCCGCCCAACTCGCGCCAATTACGCCCGTACCTACGATTGCTATGCTCCGAATCTGCTTGCTCTTTGCCATGAGTATGCTCTCCATTCTTGTTTACGCGACTGCTGTTTTAGTTGAAATTTCCTCCGCAGCCTTCGCTGGTTGTGATCCATGGTGACTCACGATGAGCCGAGAACCCCTCTGGCCGGTGAAATACGTCCAAACCCACTGCAGGAAGACCGTCAAACGGAGACTCGAGGTCGCGAGGAACTGCAGGTGGATGGCTGCCCAGGCAAGCCACGCTCCGAACCCGCTCACTTGCACTTTGTGACTTTGCAAGACGGCAAATCCCTTGCCAACGACGGCCATGTTGCCCTTGTCGAAGTAACTAAAAGGACCCGGCGGCGTGCTACCGGTTATGCGGCTGTGAATGACTTTTCCTGCATAACGTCCTTGCTGCATAGCTACCTGGGCAACGCCGGGAAGCGCCTTGCCGTTTTCCTCGAATGACGCCGTATCGCCAACTACAAAGATCTCGGGGTTTCCGGGCACTGTCACATCTTTCTGGACACGCACCCGGCCAGCGCGGTCGGTTTCTACCTTCAGCCACTTGCCCGCAGGGGACGGCGCAACCCCCGCCGTCCAGATCACTGTCTTGCTCGCGATCCGCTCTCCCGCTACCACAATTCCATCATCGTCGATCTGATCCACACTGTGTCCGAGACGTACCTCCACGCCCAAGTCCTCAAGCCGTCGCTTCGCCGCTTCTGAGAGATCCTCAGAAAATGGGGGCAACACTCGCGGTGCCACATCCACGAGCACAATTCTTGCGGATGTCGGATCAATCCGTCGAAAATCTGATTTCAGTGTGGTTCGGACCAGAATGGCCAGCGCGCTCGCCATCTCCACCCCTGTGGGGCCGGCACCGACCAGAATGAAAGTCAGCAGGTCGCGATACCGGCTCGGATCGTCTTCGGCTTCGGCCTGTTCAAAGGCCTGCAAGATTCTGTTTCGGGCGGACACCGCATCGGCCAGGCTCTTCAGCCCCGGCGCGAACTCCTCAAATTCGTTATGCCCGAAATAACTGTGAGTCGCTCCTGTGGCGAGGATGAGGTAATCGTAGGCAACCGGCACTCTTTCGCGGTCCGCATCGCTGACCAGTACCCATTTCCGCTCTTTGTCCACCCCCACGACTTCTCCCAGGATCACGGTCACGTTCTTCTGCTTGCGAAGAATGCTGCGGATTGGCGTCGCAATCTGGCTAGGGGTGAGTGCTGCCGTTGCCACTTGGTAAAGCAGTGGCTGAAACAAGTGGTGGTTTGCCCGGTCGATCAAAATGATCTGTGCGGGAGTATGTTTGAGGGCCTTGGCGGCGGCCAGTCCGCCAAAGCCACCGCCGACGATAATGACTCTTGGTTGCGCCATGTACTCCTCGATTCGCTCTAATCCGCCGCGTTCGATGCATGCGTTAGCGAGGGGATGGTGCCGCCAGCACGCAGGCCCTCGATCTCGTTACTCGTGAAGCCAAGCTCTTTCAGCACCTCGTCGTTATGCTCGCCGATTCCCGGCGCTCGCCTCGCAGGTACTTTCGAAACACCGTGCACTTGAATAGGGCTGCTGACGGTCGAGGTCAGCTTCTCGCCGGCTCCTTCGAGCGGAACGACAATGTCATTCGCTCGTAATTGCGGATCATTAACGACTTCGTGCGGCTCACGCACGGCGCCGAAGGTGACCTGAACTCCGTTAAAGACTTCATACCAATGCGACATTGGCTGCGAACCAAAGATCTCATCGAGAATTGCCGTCAGTTGCGGCCGGTTCTGCGCCAGCTTGGCAGGATGGGAGAATCGCGGATCGGTCAGGATATCCTCGCGACCGATTGCTTTCAGAACTGCGGGCACCTTGTCCGGAGTAACGACGAGAACGAACCAGGTGCCATCGGAGGAGTGATACACGTTCAAAGCCGCATTTGCGGGATGCGCTCGATCGTGCAGCCCATAGAAATTCGCACCGCATAGAGCGGCCTGGATAAAGACGCTGGCCGACCAGACACCTGCCGCGAGGAGCGAAGTGGTGACGTACGATCCTTTACCGGTGCGTTCGCGACGGTAAAGCGCGGTCGCGATCGCGGCATAAATGCAGACCGCAGTCGCATTGTCCCCGCTACCCGCCACCGGCCAGGTCGGCGGCGATCCAGCATCGCGCGTCATGGATAACAAACCGCTGCGCGCCCAGTAGGCCGTGATATCGAATCCCGGGAGAGCGGCGTCCGGGCCTTTCTCGCCGAAGCCGGTAAGATCGGCATAGATCAAACGCGGATTCCATTGCGCGACATCGTCATATTCGAGATTCAATTTCTTGCGCGCCGCATGCGGTGTGTTGACGATGAACACGTCGGCCCACTTGGCTAACCGCTCGAGAACCTGCTGCGCGCTCGCAGCTTTCAGATTGAGCGCAACGCCACGCTTGTTCCGATTCGCCAATTGGAAGGGATAAGGCTCTTCCGAATGCGGCTGCGGCGGGATGTTCTGCCCGAGTCTCCACAGTTCTCCGTTGGGCGGCTCGACTTTGATGACATCAGCGCCGAAGTCGGACAGGATCGTCGCTGCACCGGGGCCTGCGATGAAGCTGGCCAGGTCCACCACCTTCAAACCTGAAAATATGTTTTCATCTGCCATGCGAATCTCCTGAGTTATGAATCCTTCAGAGCTCTAGTTCAAGGCAATCCAAAGATACGGCCGAGAGAACATCCCGCCCTCCCAGCCGTATACTTCATGGCCTTACTGTCCCTGAAACTGCGGCGCACGTTTCGCCAGAAAAGCGGTTGTGCCTTCCTTCTTGTCTTCCGACCCCGCGCAGATCCCAAATAGCGACGCCTCGATCAGAAGACCTTCCGAGACGCTCCCATCCAACCCTTTGTTGACGGCATCGATCGAGAACTTAACCCCGAGCGGAGCATTGGAGTTGATCTGGTTAAGAATGGCTTCGGCTCGCGGGATCAGATTGGCGAGCGGAACCACCTCATTGACCAAGCCGGTGCGATATGCCTCCTGCACGCTGATGATTTCGCCGGTGAGAATCAGTTGCAGCGCTCTGCCCTTGCCAATCAATCGCGGAAGACGCTGCGTTCCGCCGGCGCCGGGCATGATTCCGAGCTTGACTTCAGGCTGACCAAACTTCGCATTCTCGGAAGCAATTCGAATCGTGCACGCCATGGCCAGCTCACAGCCGCCGCCGAGGGCAAAGCCGTTCACCGCGGCGATCACCGGTTTGCCAAGATTTTCGATGAGCTCGGTTACTGCCTGCGCATGTCGGGTTGACTCTTCCGCCTGCACGCCGGTTGAGGTAGACATTTCGGCAATGTCTGCGCCCGCGGCGAACGCTTTGTCGCCGCTGCCGGTCAGAATGACGCCGCGAACGGTCGCGTCATCGCGGGCGTCCCCAAAGACCTCTTTTAGCTCAAAGAAAACTGCCTGGCTCAGGGCATTGAGAACCTTGGGCCGGTTGAGGGTCACATACGCAACCGGACCCTTCTTTTCGTACAGAATGTTTTGCAGTTGTAACGCAGATGCTGTCGAAGCCATTACTCTCTCCTTCTTCAGTCGAATACGTTCACATGCCGTTATGCGGCGACAGGAACTTCGGCATAAGCGATTCCGGACAAGTTGCCTTGGGCGAAGAGCAACGTCTTCTTGTCCGATCCGTCCAGATTCGCGCTGTATACGGAGCCACCAAAGTCGGCGAAAAACATGCGGCCACTTTTCAAATCCAGAAATAATCCGATCCCTTCCATCAAGTCGTGGACAACAATCTCCGGGACGACGCTTTTGCCGGGCGCCACGTCCATGGGTGCGCGATTCACTGTGTTTCCGCGTGGCGGATCGCCGCGATCAGTCCAGTACATCGTTCGGTTTGCAATGTCCAGATCCAGGTCGATGGGTTCGGGCAAATTCTCGTAGAGCAGCTCAATGTCTTTGCGGTTGGCTGGGGTTTGCCCCTTCGCTATCTCCAGATTGGCGCGGAAGATGCGACCCTGTCCGGCGTTATCAGAACCTTTTTGCGTCCAGTAGAGCTTTCCGCCCTCGACATCGAGAGCGATGCCCACGCACCATTTCGTCGGGTCGGGGCCGGGACGGGGGTCGCCTCGGCTCGTGTCAACAAGGGTTTCAATTTTGGAACCATCGAGATTGCACCGCATCACGCCCATGCCTTCGCGATCACACCAATAAAGCTTGCCGTTCTTCTTGTCGAGCTGGAGTTGCTTGGGGGTGAAAGTTCCGCCGATGGGAACAATGCTCGTGATGTTGCTGCCGTCAACATCAGCTCGATCGATGGAGCCATCGTTCCCTTTCAGGCTGCCCATGTTCGTCCAGTAAATGTAACCAGCCTCGGCATCCACAACGATGCCATCCGGAAGTTTTCGACCTTCGCTGACAATCGTCTTCAGATCAGAACCGTCGGGCTTCGCTGAGAGAATGCGGCCGGCGCCGAGGTCCAAGAAAAACAGACGACCAGAGGTAGATTTGGCGGCAGGCTTCGCGAGCTTTGGTTTGGTTATGGTAGATGCCATGGAATTCGCTTGCTCCTCCGAAACAATTTTTTCGATAACCCGCCATCATCGGAAACGAATTCGCTACCCCGATCCACGAGGACCGCGAAAATGAACCAATGAAAACGGGCTACAAGAACGCGCTCAAGCCTGTGATGGCCTTGCCGACGATCAAGTTCTGCATTTGGTACGTGCCTTCGTAGGTGTAGAGCGCTTCGGCGTCGGCGAAGAAGCGTCCCACGTTGTAGTCGGCGACGATGCCGTTTCCACCGCACACCTCGCGGGCCCAGGCGACCGTCTCGCGGCACTTGGCCGTGCAGAACGATTTCGAAAGCGCCGCGTGCGCGTCGGTCATCTTGCCTTCGGCCTCAAGTTGAGCCATGCGAACCACCAGGCACTGCGAAGCAGTAATGTTGCCAAGCATCCTGGCGAGGAGATCCTGCACGAGCTGAAACGAGCCGATCGGCTTTCCGAACTGCAAGCGCTCTTGGGCGTACTTGAGAGCATTCTCGTAGGCGCCCATGGCGCATCCCGTCGCTTCCCAGCTGACGAAATAGCGCGTCCCGCGCAAAACCTTGGCGGTGTCTCGGAACGAGTTATCTCCCTGAAGGCGATTCTCATCCGGGATCCGGCAGTTCTCCATTGTGATCTGACCGTTCTGGACGACTTTGAGCGCAATTTTGTTCTGAATCTTTTCGACCTTGAAACCGGGCGTGGTCTTGTTCTCGACGATGAAGGCCTTCACCTGATTGTCAGCCAGGTCGCGCGCCCAGATGATCGCAATGTCGCACCACGGGGCGTTACCGATCCATCTTTTCTGGCCGTTGATGATCCAGGCATCACCTTCACGCTTCGCCGTTGTCGTCAGGCCGCCCGATGCTCCGGAACCTACCAGCGGTTCCGTGAGTCCGAAGCAGCCGATTTTTTCCCAGCGAGCCATGGGGGGAAGCCACTTCTGTTTTTGCTCTTCGGATCCGCCGAAGTAGATGGAAGACATCGCCAGGCCACTGTGCACACCGAAGAACGTCGCGATCGACGTGTCGAAACGCGCAATCTCCATGGCAACCAGGCCCGCCAGCAATCCGCTCCCTCCTCTGCAGCCGTAGCCCTGCATGCCAACGCCGCCAATGTTGAGCTCCTTAAATCCGGGCAAGAGTTCGAACGGAAACGCATCCTCGACCCAATATTTCGTGATGATCGGCGCAACCTTAGTCTCCATGAAAGTGCGCACCTGTTTCACAACCGCGAGTTCCTCCGCCGGTAGGGTCTCGACGAGTTCATAAAAATCACTGTTGGGCGCGGGAAGCGGCTTCTGCGGTTTCGGCATCGTGATGGGCTTTGGCATTGTCGCCATGAAGATCCTCCTGGTTATGGGCGCCTGGTTTCTTGAGGCGCAATGGTAAGAGCAGTCCATTTGCCAAACGTCATGCCGCCGGAGTTCGCTGAAAAGTGTGCCTTTTCTCGATTCTGTCTTGCAGCTGTTCAAGGTCTGACGAATATCTGACATTAGGACTTTGACTTTGCATAGATGTTGACACGCGTTCGAGTTCGCCCGCTGAAGTCTCAGGCCGGCAGAATAAGGCTGGCATCGTAATTGCTCGTTTCAGAAATGCAACTAGAGTTGCCGAGATATGGCGGCCGCCAGAACGATCAAATTGACTCGCCATTCCGAATCCAACTTGTGAAAGAGAGAGTTCATGATGTCAAAGTCCGAACGCTTTACCAATGCAACCGGTGCTCCCGTACCAGACAACACGAACATTTTGACAGCCGGCCGTCGTGGTCCCGCCCTGCTCCAGGACATCTGGCTGATCGAGAAGCTCGCACATTTTGATCGCGAGGTCATTCCTGAGCGCAGGATGCACGCCAAAGGCTGGGGTGCGTACGGAAGTTTCACGACGACTCACGACATCACAAACTACACCAAGGCAGCGATGTTTTCGGAGGTTGGCAAGCAGACGCCTATGTTTGCGCGCTTTTCGACGGTCGCCGGGGAACGCGGGGCGGCCGATGCGGAGCGCGATATCCGCGGGTTTGCTCTCAAGCTCTACACCGAGGACGGAAATTGGGACATCGTCGGAAACAACACTCCAGTCTTTTTCTTTCGCGACCCTCTGCGCTTCTCGGACCTCAACCATGCGATCAAGCGCGACCCGCGCACCGGTCTCCGCAGCGCCCAGAATAACTGGGACTTCTGGACTCTTCTTCCAGAGGCACTCCATCAGGTCACAATCGTCATGTCCGAGCGCGGAATTCCAAAGTCCTTCCGGAATATGAATGGCTTCGGAAGCCACACTTTCTCAATGATCAATGCCGAGAACCAGCGAGTTTGGGTAAAGTTCCACTTCCGCACACAGCAAGGTATTGAAAACCTCACGGACGTAGCCGCTGCTGCGGTTGTGGCAAATGACCGCGAGAGCCATGGCCGTGATCTATTTGAGGCAATCGAACGCGGAGATTTTCCGCGCTGGACGCTCTTCATACAGGTAATGACAGAGGAACAGGCTCAGACACACAAGCACAATCCCTTTGATCTGACCAAAGTCTGGCCCAAAGCTGACTACCCACTGATCGAAGTTGGCGTAATGGAGCTCAATCGTTATCCGGAAAACTACTTCGCGGAGGTCGAGCAAGCCGCATTCTCCCCGGCGAATGTGGTTCCCGGAATTGGCTTCTCTCCTGACAAGATGCTGCAGGCGCGCCTGTTCTCGTATGGAGATACCCATCGGTACCGCCTGGGCGTTAACTTCAATCAGATCCCTGTTAACGCGCCGAAGTGCCCATTCCACTCCTATCACCGCGATGGCCAGATGCGCATCGATGGAAACCTCGGAGCGACCACAAGCTATAACCCGAATAGCCAGGGATTGTGGGACGACCAACCGGAATACGCTGAACGGGCGCTGTCGCTGGCCGGCGACGCTGATCATTATGACCATCGATTAGAAGACGATCACTGGGAGCAACCGGGCAATCTTTTCCGAAAGATGACCCCTGAGCAAAAACAGCTGCTCTTCGACAACACGGTACGCGCGATCAATGGCGCTTCTCGGGCGGTAATGGAACGGCATGTTGCAAACTGCAGAAGAGCCGATCCCGCCTATGGCGCCGGGGTCGCGAAGGCCTTTGGCTGGGAGATCAAAGACATTGTTGCGCCGCCTGCAAATGATCACGTCGCTGCGGATTAGGCGAGAGGCAGAGGAGCGGTTCGAGCTAGGCGCAGAGACGCATCACACGAAACCAAGGAAAAGGAGCATGGCGATGAAAAGCACGGTTGGTAAGGCGCAAAGGAATGACCTCGGACAAATTATTGCTCTTTCCGTGGAAAATCAGATCAAACTTGAGGCCTTGGAGCAGGTTTTGGTAAAGACGAATCCCATGGTTCACGAACTTTACCTCGGACAGATAGAGACGCTGAGCAAGCAAAAGGCGGTGAAATTGACTCTCGCACTCACCCCAACCCCGAAGAAGAGCTGAGAAAGCGAAGAGTCTCCCGCTTGGGAACGGACTGTTCTACGGACGAAACAAACAACCACTGTGGGACGCTGCGACCAACTCATGGCCTACGCAGCCGACGAACGGCGGCCGGGTGCGAGCCATGCTCCCCGTCCACGTGTTGAGCTATTACGCGTAAGACTCGCGGGACGATTCCGGCAAGCTCAACGGACCCTCATGAGTAATTGTAGCTAGCGCGGACGAAGTCCTGCCCCCACCTATCTGTCAGGTTTCGATGGAAAATCGACTCAGCGTTGTCAGAACCTTGACACTGTCAGCCTTATGAAGCGCTGATTACTCAGTCCATGGACGAACAAACCGTGAGTCGTTGGGATTTCTCGCACGATGGAGGCAAACGGGCATCGTCGTCCGTTTTGGCAGAGCGATTGCTTCAACCCTCAACGAGTCAGTCGCCGTGGAGGACCTGGAGGCACAACAAGGCATATGAATTCGTCTAATTTTTCGACCGTAAACCCGGCGACCGACGAGCAGATTGAAACATTCCCTTTTTTTACTCCCGAGGAAACAGAAGCCGCTCTCGCGCGCGCTGAAAAGAGCTTTAAGTCTTATGGGAAGCTGCCAGTGCATCGACGCGCGCAGCTACTCTCAAAGCTCGCCGCGACGCTACGGAAGAACAAGGCACAACTGGCAAAAGTGATCACAACAGAGATGGGAAAGACTCTTTCGGAGGCTGAGGCCGAGGTGGAGAAGTGCGCCTGGGAAGCAGACTGGTACGCCGAGCACGGGCCGCAGATGTTTGCCGACGCACCCGCCGCAACCGGTATGGTCGAAGCATATGTTTCGTATCTCCCCCTTGGGCCAATACTCGGAATCATGCCGTGGAATTTCCCTCTGTGGCAGGCGACGCGTATGGGCATTCCGACGCTACTGGCCGGCAACGTCGTCCTGGTAAAGCACTCGCCCAACACACAGAGGAGTTCGCTCGAGCTTGAGCGCATGATGCTCGAATCAGGCTTTCCGGAAGGGGTCTTGCAAAATTTGATCCTCAAGACGGAAGACATCGTCAACGTGATCAACGACCCCCGCGTCCAGGGCGCCTCGGTCACGGGAAGCGTGCGCGCCGGTTCGGCGGTCGCCTCCGAGGCCGGAAAGGTGATCAAGAAGACGGTGATGGAGTTGGGCGGCTCCGATGCTTTCATCGTGCTTGAAGACGCTGATATCCGAAAGGCAGTGGCCGCGGGTATCAAGGGACGTTTCAGTAACGCGGGACAGATTTGCCTAGCAGCAAAAAGGTTCATCCTGGTCGGAAACATCGCCGACGAGTTTGAAGAGCAGTTCGTAAAGGCGGCGCAGGCGATCCGGGTCGGCGATCCGATGGACCCATCAAACCAGATGGGGCCAATGGCACGCGCCGACCTTCGCGATTCTCTACACAAGCAAGTAGAAAGCAGCATTGCAGCGGGCGCACGTGTGCTCTGTGGTGGCAAACCCAAGGACGGCAGGGGTGCCTTCTACATGCCCACGGTCTTGAGCGGTGTGACTCAAGGGATGCCCGCCTTCGACGAGGAGATGTTTGGCCCGGTGGCGACGATCACACGCGTCGCGGACGTCGATGCCGCCGTTGATGCCGCGAACGCAAGCCAGTTTGGCCTGAGCGGCAATGTGTGGACCAGGGACGTTGCGCTGGCACGCAAGATGGCGCGCGACTTATACACCGGCGGTGTCTTCATCAACGGTGTGACGTCGTCGGATCCTCGCGTGCCGGTCGGTGGTGTAAAGAACAGCGGTTATGGCAGGGAGCTCTCGCATTTTGGCGCGCATGCTTTTGTGAACGCCCAAACTGTCTGGATCGAGAGCGCGGCGTAACCTTGCGGGGAAAACTGTGTGTTCATGAACGCGAACAGAAGTAAAGGCCTCGTAGACAAAAGAGTGCTTGAAAGTTTGGAGACCAATATGCCATCCGGAAATACAAAGAGGAGCTTTGACATGACTACCCAATCGGTTCAGAAAACAGTAACGGAACAACCTTCGGAGTTCGAGCAGAAGGTACAGAAGCTGCGGGAAATTTACGCAGACGCGAGCGATTTCTCGAAAGCCGCGCTGGAGAAGGTGATCCGCGCCTTGGGGTCGGAGGCATCCGCAACCGCCTCGCCGACAGAAGTGGGAAGCGCGGGCCGAATCGGTGCCCGCGAAGGCAAGGTCTCGGAATTGACGGCGATCTTGCCGCTCAGACCAGGCGGAGCGAAGCGCATGCGTGCCTTTTTACAGTTGCATGGCAATCTCGGCAATCGAAACGTGGATCTGGTTGGCACCGTTCACGACATGCGCTGGGTCTTCTTGGACAACGACACGAAGGTGCTCTTCGCCAGCACTTACGACGGCGACTGGGATCCCTACATCGATGACTTCGGCACCAAGATCCCAGACATCCTCGACCTCCAGTTCGGTGAAGTCGAAGGTTGGCCAGGGATCCGTAGCGCAGAAATAAAGGATTTTATCGTGAAGCACCAGATCCAAGCGCATTTCTGGTACGTTGCCAATCCGAATTTGACGGTCGTGGAGACTAGGCGGCTCGAGAAGATCGCCCCGGCGGTCGACGAATTCCTCGACAAGATAGCCTGAAAAGAAGAAGCCGAAATTTCGGTACCAGAGACGACAATCCGACAGCGATTTGACGGATAAATCAAAAAAGAGAGGCAGGCTTCCATGCTGTATCAAACGATTAACCCTTATACCGAAGAGGTGGTTGAAACATTTCCGTCGCACACAGACGCGGAGCTTGAGCCGATCATCGCTAAAGCGGAGGAAACATACGCAACTGATTGGAGTCTAAGACCGCTTGCCGCGCGCAAGGCCGTTCTCAAGAAGGCGGCATCGATCTTGCGAGAGAGGATCGACGAATTCGCCAAGCCTATCACGCTGGAGATGGGTAAGCTGTTCCGCGAGGCGCTGGGTGAGGTGACACTTAGCGCAGACATCCTCGAATACTATGCGGACAACGCGGATAAGTTCCTGGCGCCGGAGAAACTTCCTGTAAAGCAAGGAGAGGCAGTGATCGAGAACGCGCCACTTGGCGTGCTTTTCTGCATCGAACCGTGGAACTACCCTTACTATCAGTTGGCGCGGGTCGCGGGACCGAATCTCATGCTGGGCAACACCGTCGTCAGCAAGCATGCGCCGAACGTACCGCAATGCGCGCAGGCTTTCGAAAAGTTGTTTCTCGATGCCGGCGCTCCGGTGGGGACGTGGACCAACGTCTTTATAAGTAACGAACAGTCGGCCAAGGTCATCGCGGATAACCGGATCAGAGGGGTCGCGTTGACCGGCAGCGAAAGGGCGGGGTCGGCGGTCGCTTCCGAGGCGGGTCTGGCATTGAAGAAGAGCACGATGGAACTCGGCGGCAGCGATCCCTTCATTGTCTTGGACGATGCCGATGTCGATGCCGCCGTGAAGTGGGCCATGGTTGGGCGCATGCAAAACACCGGTCAAGCCTGCGTTGCGGCCAAGCGCTTCATTATTTTGGATAGCATCGCCGACACGTTCCTGAATCGGTTCAAGAACGAGCTCGAGAAGCTGAAGCCAGGCGATCCAATGGATCCCGAAACTTCACTGGGACCGCTCTGCACTGAGGGAGCTCTTAACGGTGTCCTGAAGCAGATCGACACCGCGGTTAAAGGCGGCGCGAAACTGCTCCTTGGCGGAAAGAAACTCAATCGACGTGGGTTCTTCCTCGAACCTACCATTCTCACCGATGTGAAACCCGACAACCCCGCCTTTCACCAGGAGTTCTTCGCGCCGGTCGCGATGGTTTTCCGGGTAAAGAATGAAAAAGAGGCGGTGGACGTGGCTAACGACTCTCCGTACGGGCTGGGTGCAACAGTGATGACCGAAGATGTCGAACGGGGAAAACGCATCGCGCGCCAGGTCGATTCTGGGATGGTCTTCATCAACCAGGCGACCGGCACCGCACCTGACCTTCCGTTCGGCGGAGTGAAGAACTCCGGCTACGGCCGCGAGTTATCGCACCTGGGCATCGGCGAATTCGTGAACAAGAAGCTGATTCGCGTTGCTTAAACCATAGGCGAAGCAATTGTTTCTGGCCTTCAAGGCGATACTTGCCCGGCGTGCTTCTATATGCGCGGAATAACACCATGACCAAAATCGAAAAGGTCCTCTATACCGCAAAAGCTCACACCACCGGCGGCCGCGACGACGGCGCATCCCGCACCGACGACGGCAGGCTGCAGGTTACGCTGTCGCGGCCTGGCACATCGGGCAGCGGCACCAACCCGGAGCAATTGTTTGCGGCTGGTTGGTCAGCCTGCTTTCTTTCGGCGATCAGGCTGATCGCCGGCAAAAGGAAGATAGCGCTGCCGGCAGAACTGGCTGTTGATTGCGAAGTCTATCTTGGCACGACCCGTGCCGGTATCGGCCTGGCTGCCGCGCTAAGCGTGAGCCTCCCGGGCACGGACCAGGAAACGGCCCAGTCTTTGGTGGACGCCGCGAGTCACGTGTGTCCTTACTCGTTAGCCACAAGCGACAACATCGAGGTGAAGTACAGCGTGATTGCATCCGAACCTGTGGATCGCGTCAGGGAAGCACAGCACGCCTGAAGCTGGTATCCATAGTCGCCGGAGGTTTTGCGCAACCTGGCGGTGACTCCGCTGTCGGCTCCGCAAGTACAGTTTGCGGTGGGAAGCCAGTCACCGATTTCATTTGAGCCTTAGAAGGAGGGTGCGGTGGCTTTGCTGGAAGCAAGCAATCAAACGACTCCAAGCAACAATTCCGTGACTCTGGATCTGCATGAGATCCAAGCAACGGTGCTGCGCTATCGACCGGAGCCGTACTATGGCACGCACATCAAGATGCACATCGACGATGCACGCAGCGGCCGCGAGTTCCTGCGAAGGCTCTCGCCGCATGTGGCTTCCGCAGCCGATTGGTGGAACGCGACAGACGCCTGGATTGCAGTCGCAATCAGCTATACCGGCCTGGTGGCGCTGGGTGCGCCGAAGGAGTCGCTGCAAAGTTTTCCCGAGGCTTTTCGCGTGGGAATGGCTGCGCGTGCCGACATCCTTCTTGATCGCGGAGAGAACGATCCGAAGAACTGGGACCCACCGTTCGGCAGCGGGCAGATTCATATCGGCATTAGCATCTTTAGCGACACCGAAGAAAAGTGGCGTCGCACCATGGCTTTGGCGCGGCAGCAGTATCACGGATTTTCGGGCGTTTCGGTGGTGGACGTTCAGGACTTCGGCGCTCAGCCGGGCGACCTCAATCCGCTCGGCTACAAGGACAGTATTGGCCAGCCAGCGATCGAGGGCAGCGGTGTCGATCCCCTGCCGGGACAGGGTCGCCCCATCAAAGCGGGTGAATTCATCCTCGGCTATCCGGGCGAGGCCGGTGCGCCGCTTCCGATGCCAGGGCCGGATCTGCTTGGGTGCAACGGCACCTTCGTTGGCGTGCGCAAGTACCAATCTCGGGTCGGAGCGTTTAATCGATTCCTGCGAGACAATGCTCAAACGGATGAAGAGCGTGAACTGCTGGCGGCGAAGCTTGTCGGTCGTTGGCGCAGCGGCGCGCCACTGACGCTCGCGCCGGTCAAGGACGACCCATCGCTCGGCCAAGACCCTCAGCGGAACAACGACTTCAATTATGCGCACGATCCGGAGGGCAAGCAGATGCCACTCGGCTGCCATATGCGCAGGATGAACCCGCGCGATGCCAATATGCCGGTGCTCACGGACGTGAACATCCACCGCATCATCCGGCGCAGCACGACCTACGGAGCGCCCTACGACGCGAACGCACTTTCGGAGCGCGATGATGAAGTCCCACGCGGGTTATATTTCATTTTCTTCAGCGCGAAGGCGATGGCCACTATGGAGTTCCTGCAACGCGAATGGATCAACAGCGGAAATTTTACGGGGATGGGAGAGGAACGCGACCCGATCGTGGGCCAGCAGGATGAAGGCGCTACGTTCACGATTCCGAAGGATCCGGTGAGGCGCCGCATCCACGGCATCCAGTCGTTCAACTTGCTACGTGGCGGCGAGTACATGTTCATGCCAAGCCTGTCGGCGCTCAAATGGTTGGCGGACCTCAAAGCATGATGCGCGGGAGATTCGACTGAAGAGGATGAATCAGCATGGATAAGATTCTCTACGACCGAGGGCTCGTCAAACGCCGGCAGGTACTGGGCGATTCCTATGTGGACCGCGCACTGGCAAACGTCAATGATTTCAACCGCGATTTTCAGCGGCTAGTGACCGAGTACTGCTGGGGGGAGGTATGGGGTGAAGAGACATTGTCGCCTCGTGAGCGCAGCATTCTCACTCTCGGTATGGTCGCCGCGCTTGGCAAGATGGGTGAGTTTGCCAACCATATCCGCGGGGCACAGGCCAACGGCCTTACGCCGGATGAATTGCATGCGGTACTCATCCAGATCGCTGTCTATTGCGGGATTCCGGTCGGCGCCGACTGCTATCAGACAGCAGAAGCCATTCTCAACGAGAGCAAGTAGCCCCCGGAAGGATTACACCCATGTCCGATCACATTTCCGGGCCTCGCGCCATCGCTGATCCGGTCATCGATATCACGGACGTCTATGCGTTCCCTAGTCCGGAGAGTCCGAATCATCTCGTCCTGATCATGAATGTGTTTCCGTACGCCGGCCCGTCAGCCCTGTTTTCCGATGCTGTCATTTACCGGTTGCGGGTGCGTTCCATATCCATTGCGCCTGACGGTCGCTCCTTCGCTGTGGCAGCCGACGAATCCACTTTTGACTTTATATTCAGCGGTTCACAACCGTCGCAAGAGGGGCACTGTGCGCTGCCCAACGGTGACGTCATCAAATTTCGCCTAAATGAGGAGAGCGGCGGCACCGCGAAAGGCCTGCAGATCTTTGCGGGACAAAGATCCGATCCATTCTTCCTCGACGGACCCATGGCCGAAAAAACCATTGCAACACGGCAAATCGCCTTCAAGGAAGTCGGCTCCGACCGACTCTACGGCAAGAATGTGTTGGGCATCGTGCTCAGAATCGAATGGGCGACCGTGCTCAAAGGCGGCCCAATGTTCGCTGTGGTGGGTGAGACGCTGAGTGCCGGCAAACGGCCGGTGCGCCTCGAAAGAGTCGGGCGGCCGGAAATCAAGAACATCACCCTCAGTGCGAAGATCTTCGACACGGTTAATCGGGACCTGGAGATCCGCGACATCTATAACGAAGAGGACGCGTTCAATGTTTCCAAGAACTATGCGGGCGCCTATCGCGCGCGGCTGAATGCTAATCTCGCCTTCTTTGACGGCCTTGACGGCAAAGTTGATTGGCCCCTCGACCCGCGCGGGAACCATCCCCTGACCGAACTCCTGCTTGCCGATTTCCTGGTTGTGGACGCGTCCAAACCTTTTTCAGAGACGAGCTATTTCGACATCGAGCGGGCGGTGCTCGAAGGGCGCACGCACGCTACCTGTGGAGGAAGGTGGCTCAACGAGGACCTTGTCGACACTCTTCTCACGCTGTACGTGAACGCCGGAAAGGGTCCGCGTATCCGCGACGGTGTGGACGCGCCAATTGCGTGGTCGTTGAAGGTATTCCCCTACATGGCGCCGCCAAATCGGCCAGAGGCGGGTAAGTCATGATGGACGAACGGCCGCTGACCGACGGTACGATTGCATTGCTGAACCTCGATGCCCAGATCGACGCCTTGGAGCCCGAGGTCAGGATTGGACCCGCAAGCGTCGAAACTCGATCGGGTCTCGCCGAGCTCATCGCTCTGCGTGGGCTCATCGTCGGCTGCATTGCAGATTACGACAGGGCAAACGAAATCGCGGAACAGCTCGTGCGCGACGTTCCCACGGACCCGCACGCCCTTCTGGCACGCGCGCGAACGCACGCTGGCTTTCATCGATTTAATGACGCCCTGGCCGACATTGAATGCGCCGAGCAGCTTTCACTCGATGCCGAAACGGCCAATGGCGAGCGGGCAGCAATTTTCCAGGCCCTCGGCCGCTACGACGAATCCCTTGTTCTACGAGAAGAAGCCGCAAAGCGCAGGGCAAGCTTTGAACATGTCGCAGCCCTGGTCGGGTTGCATGCCGAGCGCGGCGAAATCGAGGCGACAGAACGGCGATACGAGGAAAGCCGCAGCCAGTATCGCGGCGTTTCGCCGATTCCTCTGGCGCTTCTTGATTTCCAGCTGGGACTCATGTGGATGAACGAGGGCCAGCTGGATAATGCACGCACATCATTCAACGCTGCGCAGCGCCGTGTGCCCGCTTACGCCCCGGCGGGCGGCCATCTCTCCGAAGTCGAAGCGGAATTGGGAGAGGTTGATTCCGCCATTTCCCGATTGCACTCTCTGGCGGAATCATCCGATGACCCAGATTACGCGGCACAGCTCGCCCGCATTCTCTGGGATGTGGGTCGTGACTGGGAATCCCGATACTGGCGCCAGGTGGCCGCGGCGCGCTACGACGAGCTGATCGCGAATCACCCAGAGGCCTTCGCTGACCACGCAGCGGAATTCTGGCTTGCAGCAGGTGCCGATCCGGACAAGGCTCTCCAATTGGCGAAAATGAACCTGGAGGTTCGCAACACGCCGCGAGCGCGTAGCCTGCTCGCGCAGGCGGTTGCAGCACAATCAGCATCGTCCTCGGCAGAGTGCCATGAAAATGTCGTGCCGCCCTGTGGATGAGCGGACGACTTGTAGGCTCAGGATGAGAATGTGGGTAGAAAGTATGGCCTAGATGGAAAGAACGCACAAACAAAAGCGCGCCGTCATCGCGCTTGGCATTTTCCTGACGTTTTGCGTTTGTGCTTCCGCATTAGACCAGCCTCCCGACATCGGTCAGTACGCGAGCCGACCTGTGCTTTTGCCTGTCGTGGATGGGAATGACATCCGCTTCACCCAGCTACGCTCTGAACAGCGTCGGTTAGAGGGTGAAGTCAACCACATTCTGCAAGACGATCGGGGATTCATGTGGTTCGGCACTTCGGATGGCCTGAAGCGCTATGACGGCTACAGTCTTCGAGAGTATCGGCATGATCCGAGAGATCCGAACAGTCTGAGCGGCGCCACGATTTATTCGCTGTTCAAAGATCGATCTGGGAGGCTCTGGGTCGGTTCCGATGCCTTCCTCGACATGTTTGACCCGGCAACCGATAAGTTCACCCATTTCTCAGGCGCTGGGACAGCAGGGATCGAAGGAACCGTTCTCGACATTCGTCAGGACCACAAGGGGATGCTGTGGGTGGCCTCGCAGAAAGGACTGTACCGGCTGGATCCTGCCAACTGGCAAACCTTCCATTACGAGCACAAACCTGACGATCCCTCAACCCTGAGCAGCAACAGCCTGAAGTCGACATTCGAAGAGAGGGACGGGACCTTTTGGGTTGCAACGGAAAAAGGATTAGACATCTTCGACCGTAATACGGAAAAGGTGACGCGACATATTTCGCTAATGAACGGAGTAGAACCGCTGAGAATGTCGCTTTTCCAGGACCATGCTGGAGTTCTCTGGGCAACCTTTTCCTCGAAGAACGGGTTGGCTGTGGTGGATCGAGCTGCAAACAGGGTCACCCAATATTCATTCAGTAACAACTCGGGCGCAAACACCGGAGTAGACGCAATCTATGAAGACGCGGATGGAACGTTGTGGCTGGGGACGGGCAGCCGTGGCCTTCTCAAACTAGATCGCGATCGAAGACAGTTCGTCCGTCACTCGAGCAATCCCCACGATCCCGAGAGCTTTGGGGCGGGCATGGTATTAGCTCTCTTTCAGGACCAAGAAGGCAACATGTGGGCCGGCACGAGAGAAGGTGGAGTGAGTCGGTTTGACAAAAGGCCATCGCCGTTTCAAACCTACCAATCTCAGATCGGCAGTTCCGACAGCGCGGATGCTGAGCTCTCGCCATCCGTATTTGAGGACAGCCGCGGCACCCTTTGGATCGGGTCGCACGCGGTCCGCTACCGGATCGAGGGGGACGCGGAGCGGTTTTCCTCTTACCAAAACTCTGGGAAGGACGGGATGCCCTTCAACTCCGCCGTGCGGTCGATTGCAGAAGACCACTCCGGTTCTCTTTGGTTCGGCACTTTTGCCGGACTCAATCGCATCGATGCCCGGACGAGGAAGCTCAGAACATATCGTCATAATCCGGCTGATCCGCAGAGCCTATCCGACAATGACGTGCCAAGCGTGTTTGTCGATCACAGCGGCGTACTGTGGGTTGGAACGATGAACGGCCTTGACGCTTTCGACCCGGGAACCGAACGTTTCCGGGCGTATAAGGCAAGTGCGGACGGCCTGAACCAATACATGGTGATCACAGAAGATTCATATGGAACTCTGTGGCTGGGTACTCACCTCGCCGGGTTGCAGCGTTTCGATCCCGCAACCGGACGTTTCAGTATCTATCGAAATCGTCCTGGGACGACCGGAAGCCTGAGCAACGATCAGGTCAACGCCATCTGCATCGACAGCTCGGGCATCGTCTGGATTGGGACGCAGAGCGGGCTGAACCGGTTCGATCCCGTGGCACAAACCTTCACCGTCTACTACGAACGTGACGGGCTCCCTAGCAACCGAGTCACTGGCATCCTTGAAGACGACCGCGGCAATCTCTGGCTGAGCACCAGCACCGGTCTTTCACGATTCGACCCCCATGCAAGAACGTTCGCCAATTACTCAGCCTCTGACGGCATAGTGAGGGGCAACATCTACGGTCCGCACGCCGGCTGGAAGGATTCGAGGGGCGAGATGTTCTTTGCCTCTTCCTCTGGAGTGATCGCGTTCTCTCCGGAGAAGGTGGTTGATAATTCATACGTTCCTCCGGTGGTTCTCACCGATTTCCAGTTGTTCGGCAAGCCAGCAGCCGTCGGGGGCAACTCTCCCCTGAATCGCTCCATCACCGTCACGAACTCTCTAACGCTGCCCGCCGCGCAGAATATCTTCTCGCTCGAGTTTTCAGCGCTCAGCTATGTCGACCCGGAGCGGAACCGGTATCGGTACAGACTCGAACCGCTTGAGACAGAATGGAACGAAACATCGAGCGCGCACCGGCGAGTAACTTACACGACTTTGCCGCCGGGCGATTATGTCTTCCATGTGCAAGGGTGCAATAATCGCGGATTATGGAATGATAACGGCGTCGCGCTGCGGCTGCGCATTTTACCTCCGTGGTGGAGCACGTGGTGGTTCCGTTCGATCGTTGGTGGCTCATTGCTTTTATCAGTCTGGTATGTTTACTACCTCCGCGTCCAAGGCATCGAGCGGCGGCAGGTCGAGATCCGCGCGCTGAACGAACAGTTGATCAAAGCCCAAGAAGCCGAGCGGATGCGCATCTCCGGAGAGCTGCACGACGGCGTTCTCCAGCAGATCACTTCTCTTACTCTCAGGCTGGGCAAGGTGAAGCGACAGGTGCCACCCGATTCGGAGGCAACGGCGACGGTCATTGGTTTGCAGCAGGAACTCATCAAGATCGGAACCGACATCCGTCATATCTCTCATGAACTGCATCCAGCACTGCTGCAAGAGTCAGGCCTGCCAGCGGCCTTGTCGGCGTATTGCGAGGAGTTCAGCAAGGTACGCGGGTTGCCGGTGTCGTGTGAGACGGATGCGAGTGTGCAGGAGTTGTCGCCCGGGGCCGCGCTCTGTCTCTACCGTATCGCGCAGGAAGCGCTCGGCAATGCCGCCAAATACTCGGAGGCAAAGAAGGTGGAGGTTCGGCTCACACGAGCCAGTGGTACCGTTCGCCTTTCTGTTTCCGATGACGGCATTGGTTGCGCAGTCGAGCAACTCGGAAAATCGGGAGGGCTGGGGGTCATTAATATGCGAGAGCGCGTGCTGCAGCTGCGCGGGACGTTCGAGTTCAAAAGCGAGCCAGGGCGCGGAACCACGGTGAAAGCGGAAGTTCCTTTTCGACCCGCGGCGTGAGTTTAATGCCGGTATCGTCGGCAAAGCCTCGAATGGGCAGGAGCGCCCTGCAATTTAACACCCGCATCCATTGAGCGGCTGATTCTGAATCAGTTGCTCGGCCACAGTCGTAAGCCCTGAAGACGGCGGATCAGCAGCCAGCCCTATGACAGTTCAAAATCTTGGCAAAACGGGGAATCTGCCGCAATTGGCTGATCTTGAAGGTAGACCGCACTCCCGAAATCCGGCTCGCAACTGCGCACCGGACAGCGCAAGAAGCTTGGAGAAAGCGAAGTTTTGGCTGATTCATAGTCAGTCGGTTCAATGCGGTGAGCGACTCATCAGAAATCCTGTGAGCCGTTGGCGGTCAACGAGGATCGTTGGGTTGTAACCCGACGATCCGACGCCAGCGCCAAGGCACTGTCCCGTTAGTGTCCCTAAAGGGCTGCATGAGGTGACTTCGTATGGGATCGTTATTGAAAACAAATGAGGTTAGGCTGGAGCTGCTTTCGCGAATTCGTAATCGGCAGGTCAGCGGTTCAAGTCCGCTCGTCGGCTCCATCCTTTCAATGACTTGCGATCAGTTCACCGAGACCTGCACAACTGCTGGACGAGCTATTCTTATTTCCAGTTGCTTCATCGCGTTGGTCACGACTTCGGGCACCGTCTTGAGGTAGCTCCTCTGCGTCGTGCTCACATCCTCGTGCCGCAGAATTGCTTGGATCACCTTGTCTGGTACTCCGAGTTCATGAAGGTTCGTGGCTAGACCGCGACGATATGCGTGCCAGCCTTTCCACTCGATCCCGTTTGCCTTGAACCTGGGCTTGATCAATCGGTCAGCGAGATTGTCCAAATCCAGCGCCCCGCCAATCGTATTGGGGAACATCCAGCCAGAAGCATTCTCTGGTTTATTGCGTCGAGCACGAACCGAGGAGGCTCGATGATTGGAACGACGCCGGGTTCTTCATCATCCTCATGGGTTTTGATCTCATCTTTAAGGTGAGTCCTCCACACCGAGCGTCGGATGTTCAGAATGTCCCTATCGTCGTCTTCAGAGTTGCCGTCACTCGCCAGCATGGGCTCATCTCTGGGTTGACGGTCAAACGAACCGGAACTGTTCAGAGGGGGAGGCAAAGTCATGCCACTGGCTGGATGTCCCGTTTGAAGCGTGGTAATTCAACACCCACTCAAGCACCGGATCCCGCCCGGACCGGTAGTCGTTCCATGAAGGAATGATCTCCTGATCCGGCCGGATGACATTCTCGCCGGTCTCGACGAACTTATAGAACTTCACCGAGTAGCGGACTGTCCAGTGTGAGTTGGGTAGCTTCATCTCGCGGGCTTCTTGGTAGCTGTTGGGCTTCTCTCCGATCTGCTGTCCCACCAGGATGGCGTTCGTCTGGTAACGGAAATGCGCGGAGTTAGACATGGCAGCGGAAAACGTATTAGGGCCGACGAGAACGAACAGGTGTCCTTTGCGGTTGATCTCCGAGAGGTCGCGAATGGGGTGCACCAGATACTTGAGCCCTTCGTTGTAGTCGCCGCCACCGTTAAGGCGCATATCCATGACGACCTTGTCAGGGTGTTGCTGCTTGATCAGATCGAAAAGCCCCTTCGACTGCTTGCCCAGGTCTTTATACCCGCGAAAGCTGCAGTAGACAGTGCGGGAGTCGGGCAGATAGGTGTACCAGAAATTGTCGTCAGGTTTCTGACGAAATAATGGGCGCTCCTTGAATGCGTAAATCCAGTTCAACTTTGAGCTTTCCCCTGGCGCAACCGCGTGGACGTCGATGGTGAATTCTTTGCCGTTGTCGTCGGCAAGTGTGTAACGCGCCACTTTTCGGTCGGGGATGATTCCCATTCCGTGAAGGAAAATCCCAGTCGTGAGAAAGCCGAGGGCACGCGAGTCGCGCAGAACTTGGGTTTCGTCGGACGGTGTCAGAGAAAGGAGGAGTTCATAGGCACGAGCGATGGGCACTTCTTGAATCTTGATCACGCGCATGCCGAGTGCTTTTTCGTTTCCGGATGTCGTCGCCGCCACAGGGACTTTTATGTAGGTATGACCATCACCGATCAAATTAGCAATGCGGTCCATGCCGACGTAGATTTCGTCGCTGTTCAGATGACCCAGTTTGCCATTGAGTTCGGCCACTTCGGCCTCGAAGCGTTCGCGAGTTATGAAGTGGAAGGCATCGGCGTGGCGTTTCGGCAGTTCACGCGCTAGAAACTCAAGGTCCTGGTGCCACTGTTCCTTGGACAGACTAAGCCCTTCTGCGGAAACTGCGCTCTTTGCGTCGCCCGTGCGGCGTAATTCTACGGGACCGGTGTCATCGGCGCTTGCGAACTTGCCGCGCAGGACTCCAGCATCAAACGAGGCCTCAACGGTTACCGTGTCCGCGCCGGACTCCAGGTTCAAATGAAACTGGCCAGCTTCGAAATGACCGTCCTTGACGGTGTAGGTGCCGGCGGGAGTGACCAACTCGCCCGCATAGCGTCCGTTATCGCAACGGAGGTTGAGGGAAACATCGAGCTTGCCTGCCTGCTGGCTGGTAGCGGTACCTTCAAAATAGCCGGCTGGGTCATTCGGCTTGCAGCCGTTCTGGCCCCGGGCCTGGCCCGAAACAGACCACGCCACGAGCGCCAATGCGACATACGCGAAGCGAAATGCATTCATTGTTTGGTTCTCCGTTTTCACTGCTCTTGCGGTTTCCGATTGCTAAGTCTTAAGACGAGCATGAGCGGCTTTCGTCACCACATGGTGCTGGATTGACGGCAGCAATTCGCTCATCGTAACATACACCGGTGTATGGAAAGGGATCTAAACAGAAACGACTGGCTGAAAGTGGCTCGGAAGGCGTTGTTGAGTCGTGGCGTGGAAGCGGTACAGGTTGCCAAACTGGCGCGGAACCTGCACGTGACCAGGGGCAGTTTCTACTGGCACTTTAAGAACCGAGCACAACTGTTGGAAGCCTTGCTGCGTGAATGGGAAGAGGAAAGAAGCCTGCTATCTGATCTTCTCGGCCAGCGGGATATGCGCGCCGCCCTGGCGAAACTCTTTTTGGAATTGGGGCGGCGAGTCAGGGTGAGTGAACGAGGGGAATCGCCATCCGACGCGGCAATCTTCGCCTGGGCCGCTGTTTCGCCGAAGATCGCCGCACGCGTGAACAAAGAGGAAAACGCGCGCATCCGACTTCTGAAGGAAGTGTTCCACCAGAACGAAGCCGCAGAGTACGTGTACATGGCTTACCTCGGCTTTCTCCTGCGCCGGCGACGGATACCAGAAGCCGTCAGGAACTTTCCGGTTCTGGCCAAACTTTCCACAGCACTTCTGTTGGATTCCCCCCGTCCCCTGAGGGGCAAAACAAAATGATTCGCTCGGAGTCAATCTGATGAAATCCTCCTCCTGACTTTCATTCTTGCAGCTTCCGTTGTTGCGGCCTCTCAAAGTCCATTCACAGCTCGCCGCTAGAAGCCCGAATTTCAGGAGGTTCAGGCCTCTTCCCTCTACGTGCCCATGCGCGATGGAATGCGCATTGCCATCGATGTTTTGCCTCCTAAGGGACTCCGAACTGGCCAAGAATTGCCGGCGAGTTTAAAGATCAGCCGGTTTGGTCGCGCGGCCGTGGACGGAAGCATTGCGGAGGAGGACAGGTTCTGGGTCCAGCATGGATTCGCTCGCGTGTTGATTGACGAGCGCGGCACGGGTGCATAGTTCGGGTCCAGCCGCTACGGAACGGATACGATCCCCGATCTCTACGACATGGTTGACTGGGTGGTGAAACAGCCCTGGTCAGACGGCCCTGTCGGCGCAATTGGCGTTTCCGTCGAGGGTACTGCCGCCGAGTTGCTCGCGGCGACGAATCACCCTGCGGTACGAGCTGTGGCTCCTTGGTTCCTCCTTGGTTTAGCGATTACAACTATTACACCGATCTCGTTTATCCTGGAAAACAGACTCTTTGCTTCTCGCCTGCTTCGCGGGCACCGGACCGCAGCGTCGAGTTCAAGGGCCGCGCGAGCGGAAGATCGAACACAGAGAGGCGAGAAGTGTCGTTAGCGAAATGGGCATCGGTGGGCAGAATTATGAAAGAAGTATAATTCCCATCCACTCAGGCGTTTCGAAGTTTTCAAGAGGCCCAGGGCCCTCCTCTGAACCGTTCTTAGCACGTCTTCGTTCCGAAAGAACGGCGCGCAGCCGTCGCTTTACGGAGCAATAGTCACCTGTTGGTACGGTTCGCCCTTGTGATGACGGCTGACCTCGATCGTCACTTTCCGGTCAAGCCGTTTCAGGAAGTCGAGCAGTTTGTCGGTCGTGAAGCGGCTGAAATGCCCGTTCATCAGATGCGACACGTCAGGCTGCGCGATGCCCAAAATGCTGGCGATCTCCCGCTGTTTTAGCTTCTTGTCTCCGAGGATTTTAAAGACATGGAATCCGATCTGAGCGCGCGCCAGAAGTTGATCGGCATCTTTGAGTCCCAGATCCGCGAAGACGTTTCCGGAGCCCTCTTCAAACTCAATTGCTTTTCGCCTTTTCGTACTCATGTGCTAACTCCTGCGCTTCTGCGTATCGCTTCTTGATCAGGTCAACGTCCCGCTTCGGGGTTTCAATGCCTTTCTTCGATTTCTTCTGAAAAGCGTGCAAAACATAAATCCGCCAGCCAATCTGTACCGCCAGCACGACTCGGTAGGCGTCCGAGGCGTACCGCAGGGCAATCTCAAGAACGCCGCTGCCGACACCCTTGAACGGCTTGGCATCCTTCGGCATACCTCCAAACTGGATTAGCTGAAGCTCGTCCCCCAGCAGTTTTTGGGCAGCCTCGGGAAAATCCTGCAAGCTCTTCCTGGAGTTTCCGATCCAGACAACGGACCGTAGCACCGGGGGCTTAAGCCTATCCAAACCAATAATATATAGTAAAATTACTATACCGTCAAATCCGTCTAAGTCAAGCGATTTTTCCTCGCCACTTCCAAGCCTTCAATCTCACCCCTGCGCAAACCTGCGAAGGCCGCTACTGCAAAGTTGGCCCCGTAGATCGCCCTTTTCCTAACCGCCGGACCGGTCGTGCGGACCTGCAGGCAGCCTTCGCTACAATGCATGCAGCAGGAGGTGCCTCCCGGCTCCGCCCGGCTCCGCTCCCTTTTTTGCTCTCGTCATCCAATTCGGGTATTCTCCTAGCGCCAACGACTTTCAGGTAGACAGGGTCACGCGATACACACGATCATGCGGCCAGGACGGTCGATGTTCCCGTCTCTCGGTCACCGATACCAACACAACAATCGCTAACGAAAGGAACGACAAAGTGGCAAAGATGAAAGCGGTTCAAGTGCCTAAAGCGGGAGCAGACTTCGAAATCGTGGAGCGCGAAATTCCTCAGCCCGGCCCTGGACAGGTCAGGATTCGTGTCGAAGCCTGCGGAGTGTGTCACAGCGATGTCCTTACCAAAGAAGGCATCCTTCCTGGCATCTCGTATCCTCGCGTTCCTGGACACGAGGTCGCCGGCGTAATCGATGAGGTTGGCGCCGGTGTAAAGGAGTGGAAGAAAGGCGAGCGCGTTGGCGTGGGCTGGTTTGGCGGCCAGGACAATACCTGTCCGGCCTGCAGACGAGGCGATTTCGCGAACTGTGCGAGCGTCATCATCTGCGGGATCACGTATGACGGTGGCTACCAGGAATATATGGTTGCACCCGTCGAGGCGCTAGCTCACATGCCGGAATCGCTCGATCCCGCGGAAGCCGCTCCGCTCATGTGTGCCGGAGTTACAACGTTCAACGCCCTGCGCCGAAATGGTGGGATGCCCAGCGATCTAGTCGCGGTCCAGGGGATAGGCGGCCTGGGGCACCTAGGGATTCAGTTCGCAAGAAAGTTTGGATACCGAGTAGCGGCAATCGGGCGCGGAGCAGACAATGCGTCCCTCGCGAAGAAGCTGGGCGCGGGCGTATACATCGACAGCGCGGCAGTCGATGTGGCGGCTGAACTGAAGAAGCTCGGTGGCGCACGCGTCATCCTGGCTACCGCGCCTAGCGGGAAAGCGATGTCAACCCTTGTTGACGGCCTGGGGGACAATGGCACGATGCTCGTCGTCGGCGCGTCGCAAGACCCTATCGAGGTGCAGCCCGGGAGTTTGATTTTCGGCAGGAAGCGCATTCAAGGATGGTCGGCGGGAATACCGACCGATTCGGAAGATACACTGCGCTTTGCTGAAATGACCGGCGTACGCGCCATGATCGAAAAGTATCCGCTGGCGAAAGCGGCGGAAGCCTACGACCGAATGATGAGCGGGAAAGCCGAATTCCGGGTGGTGCTCACGATGTAAGTAGAACCTTGCCGACCGCTTGAGCCAAGTGGCGGTAGAATTGTTCCATCAACGCACTGGCGAATGTGTCGTCTGCGCTCCACAGGCTCGCTACAACCAATTTTGACCCTGCCACCAGAAATGCCTCCACCAGATTGCTGATGCCCTCTTGCCCCTGCAGTATGCCAACCCCACTGTCACAAACAGAAAGGGTCGTGAGTTCTGCATTCAACCGCAGCCTTATGATCTCCCGCACCTGCAGCAAACCGTCATGTTACGTTCGTCCCGGAAAAACGTAACCTTGGCGACCGAGCACGGCAGGGCGTAGCGTTCATAAGATGAGAAAAGAATATCTTGGCGATATCGAGATTACAGACGCTTTTTTCCAACGGCTCCGAAACGTGAACCAGTTTAGCAACGGCATTAGCAAGGTTTCGCGCGGGCTGTACGTCGTCCGCGTTGACCTAGATACCGGGGAACTCTCCATTGAACTGAAGAAGAGCTAGAAGAACGGCATCGACCGAGAAGAAGCGAAACAGAGCACGCAGCAAAGCCCAGAGCGAGCAGCAGCCAAGGCAGGTGGAAAATGACAGCGAAAGCGAAACGCGCGAAGACAGAGCCGAAGACCTACGGACTAAAGCTGACCGCTGAAGAAATCGATACGCTGATGAAACTGATTCTGAACCGGCTGCCAGCGTCTCCGCTACGCTCGAAAA
>Ga0302325_10002862_pt1 | contig 41448 bp, 29 predicted proteins | sample Palsa_T0_2_FD_201948 | JGI IMG/M metagenome (GOLD analysis project Ga0302325, IMG submission 201948) | Peat permafrost microbial communities from Stordalen Mire near Abisko, Sweden - Palsa_T0_2 | ecosystem: Environmental > Terrestrial > Soil > Palsa > Peat permafrost | place: Sweden: Abisko...
CGCGGCCCTCCAGCACCTTCGTCCCAAGCGTGGCAAAAAAGCCGTCCGTCGCCTGTTCAAAGTTCGTATTGGGACGGTCGCTGTCCGACGCATAGGCGTTGCCTTCGATTTCGACGGGCGTGGCGCCGGAGAAGGACATGCGAAAGCGGTTCGTGAGGGCCGCGCCCGCGAATTCCGGGTCGGCGCGCACTTCGCGCAGGAGCCGGTCAAAAAACAGCTTGCGGGCCTCTGCCGTCGGATAGTCGCCCTCCATGAGTGCCATGCGCGCGGTGAGGACCGCGCCGTTATTGTATCCCCAGTCGATCCGACTGCGCCTCAGGATGGACTGCAGCTGCAGCATCGCCCCGATGAGCAGGACGAAGGTGACGATGATCTGGAACACGACCAGTCCGCGGGTGAGCACGGTCACGGTCCGGCTCGTGTTACCCCGGCCCGACTCCTTGATCATCGCAATGGAGCTTGCGCGCGATGCCATCCATGCGGGGATCAGCCCGGACACCATGGCTGAAAGCACGGTGGCTATGACCACGAAGGCGAGGACAGGCCCGTCGATGTTGAACACCATGTAGGTCGGGACTGGATTCTCGAGATTGTGCGTCATGGCGTTCAGTTCGGCGACCGCCTGGAACGCGAGGGCGACGCCGACCGAGGCTCCCAGGAAGGCGAGGAGCAGGCTCTCGGTCAGCATCTGCTGGATTAGCCGGATACGCGACGCGCCCAGCGAGGAGCGGATGGCAAGCTCCTTGGCGCGAAGCGTGGCGCGGGCAAACTGCATGTTCATGACGTTGACGCACGCGATGAGGAGGATGCCGGTGCAGAATGCCAGCATCGTCCAGAGCAGCTGCTCCGCGGCCGGGGGAGTGAAGGATTTGATCAGCGGCTCGACGAGCGCGGTGTCGAACTTCTTGTTGGTGTCGGGGAATGCCACGGCGAGCTGCTTGGCTATCGTCGTGAACTCGGCGGTCGCCTGGTCGAACGCGACGCCCGGTTTCAGGAGGCCGAGGACGTTCGGAGTGTTGCCCTGCGCGTTGAGATCGTTCCGCAGCGTGGGCGGATATTCGCTGTAGAGCGGCAGCCAGATCTCCTCGTTGACCGGAAACGCGAAACCCTGCGGCATCACGCCGATCACCGTCGCGGGCATGCCATTGATCCGGATGCTCTTCCCGATGACGTCGGCGCCTCCGAAGTCGCGGACCCAGAGCTTGTGGCTGATGAGGGCGACCTTTTCCGCGCCGGGTCGGTCATCGCGCGGGGCAAAATTCCGGCCGACGGACGGGGCCACCCCCAGTATCCGGAAAAAGTCGTAGGAGACATACGCGCCGGTGTACCGCTCGGGACTGCCATTGACCGTGGCGTTCACCGTCGCGGAGGGAACGTAGGCAGCGAGCATCTCGAAGGATTTCTGCTGCTCGCGCATCGTCTCATAATCGAGCGTGAAGATCTGCCCTCCAAAGCCGTTGGCATTGGCATTCCTCTGCGTCACATCTATAACCTGCACTCCGGCGAGGCGAGAGGCGTTGGGAAAAGAGAAGCCCCGGAGCATCGCGCCGTTGACGACGCTGAACATTGTCGTGACACTGCAGATGCCCAGGGCGAGAACGACGGCGGCGAGGAAACAGAAGGATTTCTCCTTGAAAAGGACCCGGGTCCCGATCCGCAGGTCCTGGGAAAAAATCGAAGGATTCATGGGGGATCTGGGCGAATGTTTTGCATGCGACGTGCCAGTGTCGCGGGCAAGCATAAGTCGCTGATAACGAACGATGGGCCGCCGCCGGGTTCGCAGCGCTTACGTCGTATTTATCCCGCCTTTGGAACGAGGGGTTCCCGATTCCGGGACATCCGGCGCACATTTCCTGCACCAACAAGACTCTCGAGGTTTCCCTGGCATATCACGGGCACATTCGACGCGGTTCTGTGGTGATTCGTCGTACGCCTCAGTTGATTCGTCGCAAAACCGAGGGTATCGGCTTGATCCGTTGGGTCTGCCAGCGGAATGAGAACCCCAGCCCCCATGATGAATCGACTGCTAAGTGTCTCCGTCGCCGCAATGGGGTGGGCCTTCGTCGGCCTCGTCCTTTCGCTGGAGCTTTATTTCAACCAGAGGGCGTCGATGAGCTGGGCGAACTTTGTGGATATCGCGGTGCCGCAGCTCGGGCGGGCCGCCATGTGGGCCTGCATGACACCCTTCATATTGATGCTGCGCGAACGGGTGCCGCTCAACACCTGGCATTGGGCGGGCGGGATCCTCTTCCACGTCGCCTTCAGCTTCGTCATCATGGCCACTTTTTATCTCGGCCGCCTCGAATCGTTCGCCCTCCTTTCCGAGCCGTTCAAGGAGGGATTCTGGCGCGCCGCCAACAAGAGCTTCTACGGGCACAACTTCGTTGACATTGCCTGCTACTGGGCCGTCCTCGCCTTTGGCTACGGAAGCGAGCTTCAGCGCAAATACAAGAGCGAGGAAGTTCGGGCGGTCCAGCTCGAATCCCGGTTGATCGAAGCGGAGCTCAAGGCGCTCCGCGAGCAGCTCAAGCCCCATTTCTTCTTCAACACGCTGAACACCGTTTCCGCGATGGTCCGTGAGGGAAACAACGATATGGCTGTAACTTTGCTTGCCCGGCTGGGTTCTCTCCTTCGGATGTCCCTGGATGGAAGCCGTGAAAACACCGCCCCGCTGCATTTGGAAATGGATTTTCTGGAACGCTATGTCGAGATCCAGAGGTCGAGATTTCCCGACCGCCTCACCGTCGCAATCGCGGTCGAGGAGTCTGCGCTTGGGGTTATGGTGCCGTGGCTCCTTCTCCAGCCCATCGTCGAGAACGCGATCCTTCATGGCGTCGCCCCTAAGACAGGGCCTGGGCGCGTTGAGGTCGCCGGAAGGGTGGAAGGGGGAAGGCTCCACCTTGAGGTCACGGACGACGGTCCGGGCCTTCCGGACAACCGCCGGATCATCGAGGGCGTCGGCCTCGCCAACACCCGCGAGCGCATCGGCAAGATCTACGGCGACGCGGGCAAAATGAGAATCCGCAACAGACCCACTGGCGGCGTCTCGGTTGAAATCGTCATTCCCTGCCGCACATGATTCCGCAGAGAAAGCCCCAGAACGTCCCCCGCGTCCGAGCGCTGGTCGCCGACGACGAGCCTATTGCCCGCCGCGGCGTGCGCATTCTCCTGGAACGCGACTCCGGCATCGAGGTGATCGGCGAGGCGGCGGGAGGAGTCGAGGCCTCCGAGCTCATATTGAGCCTGCGTCCGGACCTCGTGTTTCTTGATGTCCAGATGGTGGGATGCGACGGGTTTGAGGCGTTGAAACGCGTCGGACCCGCCGCCGCTCCTGTGGTCGTGTTCATAACGGCTTATGACGAGTACGCCCTCAGGGCGTTTGAGTTCAACGCCGTCGACTATCTCCTCAAGCCCTACGACGACGCCCGCTTTGCCGTCGCCCTGGACCGCGCGAAGGAGCAGGTCAGTCTCAAGCGGGGCGGCAGCGTGGACGACCGGCTGGCGCGCCTCGTCAAGCACCTGGAGGGCGAGAGGAGGGACCGCATACTCCTGAAGTCGTCGGGTGAGATCATTTTCCTGAAGACAAGCGAGATCGACTGGGTCGAGGCCGAGGGAGACTACGTGAAATTCCATGTCGCGGGCCGCTCCCATCTCATGCGAGGCACGATGGCCGGCCTCGAGGCGCAGCTGGATCCGGCCCGTTTCATCCGGATCCACCGATCGACGATCGTCAACGCCGACCGGCTGAGGAAGCTCAGTCCGTCATTCGAGGGAGAGTACGCGGTCGTTCTCAACGATGGGACAAAGCTCAGGCTGAGCCGGGGCTATCAGGACAGGATCCGGGCGCTTCTCGGCATAGCAGACTAGCCGGCCGGCGCATAATTCCGGCGGTTCGCCGCTTTCTAGAGCGTGGCCGTCGCATTTCCGAATACGGGCGTGGCTGATGGGGGTTTATGGGGTGATGCGCGCCCTGTATGCTGCGTTCCTCATGATGACGGTCTCCGGACTTGCGCGAGTGCCGGACGGGCTCGCCGACGCGCTCGCCGCACGCTCCCTGCTTGGACCGGACGACTGGGCCCGCGTCGTCCGCATTGAGAACACCGGGGAACGGGGATTTGCGACGCGCAAGGGGTATCCGTCCGTCACCTACGCATTGATATTCGAGCTCTCCGGGATCCTTTGGTTCTACTGCGACGCGGACGGCACGCAGAGCCTCTCGGTGACGCTCGGTTCGGTGGAGGCCGACAAGCTGAACCCTGGACCCCTTCTTAAGGCGATTTCGCCGCGATTTGGCGCCTGGAAGTGGGTCGACGCTTCCGCCCCCCCGGACCCGGGACGGAGGGTCCCGCCGCCGAACGACTGCTTCATAGAGTGCGTGGCGATCCTCCGGCAAAGGATCGCGGCAGGGGCCGAGCTGCGTTCCCCGCGCCTGCTGTTCTTCTACGTGGACACCCCGACCGGCCGACTCGGCCACACGGTCCTCGTTTTCCAAGCCCGAAATGAACTGATGGCCGTTGATCCCGACCAGCCCCACGCTCCGATCCGGATTCCCGCACACGCGGGCGCCGATGCGCGGTCCATCGCCTGCTTCGTCAGGGGAGGCAAGGTGGCGCGGGCTCGCGAGCTTTCGCTCGACGCGCTGGGCATGTACCGGCCTTCTGCGAATTGGTCCGCCCTTCCGCCGGCAGGGCCGCCGTCGGGCTGACCGGGCCGCTACGGAACCGCCGGTCGCACCGCGACAGCCGTTCGCCGCGATATGGGGGCGACTCGACGCAAAATCGTTCACAATGGGACGAGGCCCTGCCTCCGTTGCGCCGTCTCGTTGTTAGTTGTGTTAGCGTGGAGGGGCCGGTGGCGGCCCCTCCACGCTGTTTTCTTGAGCCGGGGCGGCGGATAGCCGGTCCCGCCCGGCCTCAGTCCCGCTTGGGCGTCCACGGACGGCAGGAGGCGCGCGAGTCCCCGTCCCCCCCCGGCCTCCGGATGTACGGGCGCGTCGACGGCGGTCTAGAGCCGAGCGCCCGCCGGGGCGCGACGAATGGCCGCAATTGTGCGCCAGGTGATTTCGGCGTTTTGCCCCGTCCTGAAAATCCGTCGATTCATGGCACTGGGGGGACGGTTCGTCGCAAATGGCTATCCGGGTATTACGCCTCCGCGCATTGATTACGGCCAAGCAAACATGGCTCCCCGTTATGGGGCGGCTTCAGCAAACAAACCTGACTCAAACATGCACTACATGCGGAAACTCAAGCCCGTGCTGGCCAGCGTTCTTGGCCTCGGCGCGGCGATCTCGATCCAAGCGCAGTCCGAAACCGCGGCAGCCGCGCCGGTCCCGGCTGCAACGGGCGACAACAGCCCACAGGTTCTTCAGAAGTTCGTGGTCACCGGCTCCAACATACCCACGGCGTCAGAGGCACTCGCCGTTCCCGTGGTGTCCATCGACATCGGCGACATACAGAATAGCGGGGTGGAGACGGACACACTGGACATCCTTCGCAAGATGATCCCGTCCATCTCCGGGATAGGCGCCGAGAACGCTACGATTGGCACCGCCACGAACTACGGGGGCGCCGAATTGTTTATCCATGGCCTGCCGGCGCTTGTGCTCGTCAACGGACAGCGCGTATCGACGAGTTCGGCGGAGGCGGTGGGCTCAGACTCCTTTGTCGACCTGAACCTGATCCCGCCGGCCGCGATCCAGTCGATCGACGTCCTCGAGGATGGCGCCTCCGCGATCTACGGCTCCGACGCGCTCGGCGGCGTAATAAACATAATCCTGAAGAAGAACTATAACGGATGGGACGTCCGCACGCACTGGGGCGAGAGCCCCAACAGCGGACATTACAACGAGCGCACCTTTTCGCTGGTGGGCGGGGTCTCGGATGGAAAGAACTCAATCACAATTTCCGCAGAGTATTCGCAGAATCCATATATCCTGTTCAGTCAGCGGCCGGATACCTCCAATTACGGCGCGAGCGTGAACATCCCCGGAGTCGTCGACATCTACAACACGGTTCCGGGCGGAGTCGGCGGCAATCCCGTGCCGGCGGGCGGCGGAGGCGGGGACGAGTTCTACATCCTCGCCCCCGGGATCAACGCCCCGCCGGGGGGAGGGACGTACACGATGGCACAGCTCGTGGCGATGGGCATCTACATAGACGTCGGCAACGCGGAGGACCCGGTCAACGGCCCCGGTGTGTACCAGAAGGTGTATTCGCTTCTGAACCTAGCGGCTCACCAGACGCTTTCGGAGAGCCTCAAGCGCGAGAGCGGCACGGTCAATTTTGAGCACAAGTTCAACGAGATCCTGACGGCCTCCGGCACGCTCCTCTATTCGCGGACGATCACGGAATCGACCCTGAATGCCCAGCCCCTCGCGCCCCAGATCGACAGCGCGACCGATCCATGGCTCGACGCGAACCTGGACTTCGGGGTGTCTCCCCCCCCGGCAGGTTCCCAGTTTTTCTATAATACCGCCCCCACCAACCCCTTTTCGCTCAATTACCTCGAGGAGGGTGAAACCTACAGCACCGACACCAATGGCAACGGGCCCTTTCCGAGCGGCAATGACGTGACACCCCACAACCGGCTCATCAACTATCCGCGCATCTATCAGAACACGTCGACCCAGATCAACGCGGTGGGACAGCTGGACGGAAAGATCGGGTCCGACTACTCCTGGACAGCCTCTATCGACTACAGCCGCGGAGAGCTTCTCTACGAGAACTACAACGTGATAAACGCGGCGGTCTTCCAAACCGAGCTGAACGACGGCACCCTCAATCCGTTTGCGATCAGCCAGGCGCCGGGGGTGCTTCCCGGCAATCTGCTTGGCACCGCCTTCGTCGATGGGATCAACGACCTGACCACTGGTGAATTCATCTTCCGGGGATCGCCGTTCGATCTGCCGGCCGGAAAGCTGAACTTTGCGATCGGAGCCAGCTATTCGCGAGAGGTGATTGCCGCACTCGCGGACCAGAACTCCGAGACCAACGGCTGGATCGATGCTCCCTCAATCGAGCCAATTGACCAGCAAAGGAAATGGGTGTCCTATTTCGGGGAGGTCGAGATTCCGATTATTGGAGAGAATTTCACGGTGCCGGGAATCCACCTGGTCAACCTGGATGCCGCGTACCGAAACGACGACTACTACGGTGTGGGCGATTCGAAGACCCCGAAGATATCGCTCAAGTACGAGCCCTTCGGTGACGACTTTGCGATCCGTGCGACGGCCGGAAAGTCGTTCCTGGCGCCCCCACTGTACGATCTGTACGGCCCGACCAACACGGGATCGTCGCAGTCGATCACCTACACGCCCTACCAGCAATCGGTTCCCTACACCAATGTCCAATTCAACGCGCAGGGCGGCTCCAATCCGAACCTGCAGCCTGCAACGGGCACGGACTGGACCGTGGGCTTCGTCATGGACCCGAAGCTGGTGAAGGGACTGGACATCTCCTTCGACTACTTCGACTCGGTCACCCACAACTTCTTTGGAGTCCTGGCCGAGCAGACCATCATACAGAGCGTCGAGGATCTCGGGCCGGCGTCTCCGTACAATAGCCTGATCCGCTTTGGGTCGATCAACGGTCCGAGTCCGACGGCCCCCGGCCAGATCAGCAACCACGCAGCCCATTCGATCTATATATTGGACAACGAGATCAATGTGGGTGCGACGGCGGTGAAGGGCTGGGATGCAACGGTCGGCTACAATTTCCCGGCCTTCGCGTTCGGCAAGTTTGATCTCAAGAGCCAAATCACTTTCTACAACAGCTATCTCTTCCAGGCTCTCCCATCCGAGAACTACTACCAGTACGCCGGCACCGCGACGGTGAACGAGGAGACCATCCCTCGCTATCGGACCTACACGACGCTGGATTGGAAGTTTAGGGGATGGGAGATCGTGACCAATAACACCTTCATTCCATCTGTGATGGACCTCGGAACCGGCGGTTCCAACGGCTCCGGGCAGCCCGGGGTGTCGACGGCTCCCGCGCACGTAGGCTCGTACATTCAGGAGGACTTCGCGGCCTCCTACAGCTTCGGCAGGCGTGGCTGGCTCCGCGGGCTCACGATAACGGCAGGGGTCGACAATGCATTCAATCGGAACATTCCGCCCGCGTACGACGCATTCCCGAACTCCTATGGCGATGTCGGGGAGTACAACGGCGCCATCGGGCGCATGTACTACGTCGACTTCGATTACAGGTTCTAGCTTCTGCTCCGAGTTTCCCCGGAACCCGACGAAGCCACGCCGGCTGTATGCCGGCGTGGCTTCTTGATGGGCCTTTTCTAGAAGGGCCCGCAGGGAGACTGCCCTTATCAGGGCGTGGGTTCCACGAGGAACGTTTCGATCAGGCCCGTGCCCGTCGCTCCGTTCGTGCCCTCAACCACTACGGTATAGGCGCCGGGGGCCGCGGTCATGAGCACCGCCGCCTCGGCCGGGCTTGCCGGCTCGAGGCCGGTCGCCTGGATGGCCGTCTGCTGCGTGGCCTGCCAGCCCGCGTTGGTGGCCACCTGCGTCATGCCCGAATAGACCGAGAGCGTGGTCCCGGACACGGGGTCGCTGACTCCGAATGTGGCGAGGCTCGGCCCCGTGGCACGCACCAGAACCTGCACGGGCTTGCTGCCCTGGACGATGAAGCCGCCGATGAGCGGAGAGCTGGTGCCGACGGGTCCGCGCGTCGAGAAGTTGACGACGGGCATCGGGCCGATCCCTGGATTGTGCTGGTAATTGCGTCCGTTGAAGGGAGTTCCTGCAAACGGGAACACCTTGTTGTAGACGGCGTCATTGCCGGAGACGTTGTCGATGTTTGCCGCCGAACGAATCGTCAGGGGCGTGGTGCGCAGGTCGCTGATCACCGCCGTCACGGCGATCGAGATGACGTCGTCGCCGTAGCGCCGGCCGTTCGGCCATCCGCCGGCAACCGCCCCGCCGCCGAAGCCTGCTTGGACCGAGCTTTGCAGGGTGTCGCCGCCGAACACGCTCTGGTTCGAGAAACCGCTGTCGTCAGGGTAGGCCGGGAAGCCCGTGCCGCCGTAGGCAAGGCGGGCGGGACCCGTCGAGAGGTCAACCCTCAGCATGTCGGGTATGAAGATGCCGACGAGATCCGTGCGATTTGTGGTGGGCGCGACAGTCTTCCCGGCGAAGGTGATCGTGTTCACCAATGAGGCGAGCTCCGGGGTGCTGGCGTACTGCGCAAAGAGCGAGGCGTCAGTCGACGGCTTGGTGCGGCTGTAGAGATCCTTGTCCTTGATAGCGACGAGGACCTCGTTGAACAGGGGGTTGCCTTGGCGTGCGACCTGGACCCATCCCCCGTTGAGGGCGGGCGGCACCGAGCCGGCCCCGCTGGACAGAACCGACATCTGCTGGCGGCTCGTTGTCGCATAGACGCCCACGATCTGCTGGTCCCCTCCGAGCTCGGCCACCGGAATCTCGAGCGAGATCGTATGCATGTTGTAGCCGCTCTGGCTGTCGAAGGAATTGGCGCTCCCCGTCCTCAGGCTGAGCAGGTCGAAGATCGCGTTGACGTCGCCGTAAAAGCCGTCCTCGCGCTGGCCGGCCCATGCGCGGTAGCCGTTGCTGAGCGAGGCGATGGCTCCGCTGGTGTAGACGTCAAGCTGGCCGGCGGACGCGACGCCCGGCTTCGCGGGATTGTTCCCGTTCTCGCCCACGTTGTAGTGGGGCGTGGCGATTCCCTGGTTGTTCGGAGGCACGATTCCCGAGCCAAGGACGGTGACTGTGCTGCCGACGATCTTCGTGACCATGTAGGTCTGGGTCAGGTTCTGGCTGGCATCGCCGTCCGCGTTCACCACCCCGACATACGACTGCAGGATCGTTCCTGTCGTCTTGTACGCGGTCGTGAATTTGAACTGGTAGGTGATGGTGTCATTGCCGGCGGCCACGTCGGCCCCGGTCGCGACGATGATCTCGTAGAGAACGTTGTCGTCGAAGTTGTACTTGTTCGGTCCGACGCCCGGCTCCTCGAACGGGTAGACCCCGAGGGCGACCTCGAGCGCCTTCTTGCCATTCGGCTGATTGGCCACGAAGGCGTAGACATCCGTCGTGTTGGCGGAGGGGTCCAGGGTGATCAACGGCGCATCCATGTGGCTGGAGGCGAACGCGGGGCGGGGCGCGGCGAGTGACGCGCATGCGAGCAGGCTTAGGAAGCCGGCGATGTTTCGGGTGCTATTGAGGTTCATGACTTTCCCTATGTTTGGTTTGACCGACTTGATTGACTGAAGATTGAGCGTCAGCTTGACCGCGCCGGAGGCGTTCCATCCTGGCGCTTCAGGCGGAGATCCAGGAGCGCCCTTTCGCTTGGCGTGAGCGTGCCTGAAAATTTTTCCGCCTGTTCAAAATAGGCCTTGGCCGACTCGACCCTTCCGCGATTGAAAGCGATCTCGCCGGCGTGGAGGAACAACCGGGCGTCCTTTGTCTGGGCCGAGAGGGCGTCCTGGATCTCGGCGTCAGCCGCGACATGGTCGCCGCCTGACTCCAGCGCCCATGCGACGGCATCCTTGGTGAACACGTCGCCGCGATTTGACAGCTCTGCCGTCGCAAGCCGAAGGGCGTCGGCCGGGTTCTCCCGGCGCGACGCGAGGTAGAGCGCCAACGTGCGGGGATCCGCCGCCTCCCCCCGCGACGTCATCTCCGATTCGACCTTGGCCGCGGCGCCCGGATTGCCGTTGGCGCGCAGCGCGTCGGCCAGCCACCACTGGTATTCCGGCAGGGGATTCAGGTTCTCGGCCGTTTGGAGGGGCGAAAGCGCCTGGCGGGTCTGCCCAAGCGCAAGGAGAGCACGGCCCCGCGCGAGGAGGGCCGGGGGATAGTCCGCCGCCAGGTGTTCCGCCATCTCGGAAGTGCGAAGCGCGTCATCGGTCCTACCCGCCTGAAGATAATAGGAGGAAAGACGCGACAGGGTCCACGCGGTGTTCGTCGCATCCAGCGGGCTTCCCGCGCGCACCGCGGCTTCCATGGCGACTATGGCTCCCGGAAGGTCCCCGGTCAGCCACCGCAGGTTTGCCGCCCTGCTGTAGGCGTCCACCCCGGGCTTGAGCGCCATCATCCTCTGGCAGGCCGCCACGGACTCCGTCAGCTTGCCCTGCTCCATCAGCGCGTCGCTCAGAAGAGCATAGTCGAATGCAATCCCTCGCCTGGCCACGAGCTTCCTGGCCAGGTCCTCGGCGTCGGCAAACCGGTGCAGATTGTGGTCGACGCTGCCCCGCAGGAGCAGGGCCTCGTCGGTTGCGCCGAAGCGCGCGTCCATCGCATCAGCCGTTTTCTCGGCCAGCTTGTAATATCCGGCATCCAGCGTGCGCCTCGCCTTCGAGATGTACGCCCAGCCCAGCCGCTCGAAGTTTCCCGCGGTGGCCTGGTTTGCTGCAAGCGACGCCTTGAGCCGACCCTGCCAAAGGGCGATTTCCCTGTCTTCCCGGTCCGATCCGGACGGTGTCACGAGAATGATCCTCTCGTCCAGGGAGGGGGTCCAGGCCGGTGAGGCGGCGAAGGATGAAGGTGCGGCGCACAGCGCCAGCGCGCAGCCGGCGAGAAACAGGATGGGGAGAGGGCGGGATGCTGACATCAAGCAACCTTCGATCCAGCTGCGGCATCAGATGCTCGAATCCGGCGAAAGATAAATTTTGTGAAATCCATGCATCCGCCGGCGTCCGCCGTTCGTAACGGCGATTCCGCCCATGCGGCGACAAGCCGGGCGCCGCGGGCGAAGTGCTTCCAGCCGCCCTCTGAAAAGGGCTAGAAAAACACCCGCTGAACGAACCAGTACAGGCCTGCCAGCGCCACGAAGCCGGAAAGGATCGGAACTCCCCTGCGGACAAATCCCGTGTTTTTTCGCAGCTGCCAGACAATGGGCAGCACGACGGCGGCAATCGAGACCTGGCCGATTTCCACGCCCAGGTTGAAAGTGAAGAGGGGCATCAGGATTCCATGGCCGTTGGACCCGATTCCCAATTCCCGCAGCGCGCTTGCGAACCCGAAACCATGAATGAGCCCGAATGCGAACGTCAGCGCCCAGCGCCCCCTGGGCTCCGCGCCCCTCCGGGCCAGGTTTTCAATTCCCACGTAGAAGATGGAAGCCGCGATCATGGGTTCGACGACACGGCTTGGAATGTTCACGATGTTGAGCGTGGCCAACGCGAGCGTGATGGAATGCGCCACCGTGAAGCAGGAGATGATGCCCACAATGGACCTGAAGCTGCGGCACACGACCAGCAGGCCGAAGAGGAACAGCAGATGATCGTAGCCCGTCCAGATGTGGGCGATTCCAAGGCGCAGGAACCCCCAGAAGGTGGGCGGCTGGCGCTCCTCGGCTGGAGCTCCCCCCATTTCCGCGGTGTCCCGCGCTCCAGCCAGGGTGACCGTGACGGGCCCGTCGTTGGCTCCGATGAGTTTTTCTACGAGCAGCGCTCCCTTTGAGTCCGTGATAGAGACATAGTCCCGGTGGCCGGGCGGCAGGCGGTCGAGGACCAGCGACCGCAGTTCCAGGCGCCCTGCCGGCGCCCGCGAGGTTGTAAGCCTGAAGACGACGCTGTTGGCCGTGGCGAGGGAGACGGAATTGCCCGTCCAGGGAATGATTCCGGATTCATCCTCAACCTGGATCAGATTGACCGCCAGCCGGGACAGGACCGGAGTCATTGCCTGCAGGTCGGCCACGGTCCGGATCGTCGCGGGGGGTGGGTCAGTGCGGGGCAGGAGCGGCCGAATATCGCCCGGGGCAAAGCCGACCGTTGCCACAAGACTGTCGCTCCGCAGATCGATCTGGGTTGTGCTGAGGCCAGGGTCGTGCGCCCGCAGCGTCCCCGTCAGGGCGAGAGCGATGCCGAGCAGCCGAAGCTTAAAATGCACCCTGAAATTACGCATCAAGGCAGGGGCGAGATGCATTGGCCATTGCCCCGTATTGCCTCATTGCCGTTAGACTGGAACCCTCCGAATGTGAAATCATACCCCTTCGCAGCCTCGGCCCCGGGGAATCGTGTGCCCGCCCGGAACGGCCCACAATGACGCTTTCCGCATTTGCCCGGAGTCTCGTGCGCCTGCTGGCGCCCTATCGCGGCACCGCGACGCTGATCGGGATTCTGCTCTTGGTGGACGTGGTGTTCGGCGCCGCGTGGCCGCTCAGCTTCAAGTACATCATAGATCGAATCACCCGGCCCGGCGATCAGCGGTTTCTCACGATAGCCGTCGTCGCCCTGTTTGGTGCCGTGCTGGTCGCGTCGCTTGCGGCGGTGATGCGCGACTACGGCTATGCCGTTCTGGGGTCGCGGGTGCTGAGGGACGTCAGGCGGTCGGTCTTCGAGCACCTGCAGAAGATGTCGATCGCATTTTTCATGCAGAACAAGGAGGCCGACCTGCTCGCGCGATTCTCATCGGACCTGGCCCTGCTCGAGGGCGCGATCACGTCGTCGATCGCCGGGTTCCTGCTCGGCACCGCCGGGATCGCGGTCAGCGCCACGCTGCTGTTCTTCCTGGAATGGCGGCTCGCGTGCCTGACCATGCTCGGGTTGCTGCTGTGCGTCCTTCTGCCGCGGCGCCTGGTGCGGGCGGCAACGGCGGCCAGCTATCGGATCAGGCAGCTCGAGGCCGACGTGGGCGCGGCCGCAAACGAGAGCATTGGCTCCCAGCCCGTCATAAAGGCGTTTGGCCTCGGCAGCCATTTCACTGAGCGCTTTTCGCGCGTCACGGACACGCTGGCCACACAGTCGGTGAGGTTCAAGTTCCTGACCTACCTCGTGGAGCGGGTCCCGAATGTGGTCATCATCACGTTCGAGGTGATGGTGGTCGGGCTCGGGCTCATCATGGTGGCCCACGGGCAGCGCACACTCGGCACCATCATCGCGTTTCACGGCGTCTTCCTGAACGTTGTCTATTCGGTGCAGACGCTCACAATGGTGATGCCCGGGCTCCTTCAGTCGGTCGGCGGCCTGCAGCGCGTCGAGGAGCTGCTGCGCGAGCCGCCGAGCATCCTCGATGTCCCAGGCGCAAGGCCACTGGAGCCCCTGAGCGACGCTATCCGGTTCAACTCCGTGTCGTTCAGTTACGGGGGTCAGGGCCGCCAGCTGGATTCCGTGACGCTCGAGGTCAGGCGCGGCTCTTTCGTTGCGATCGTGGGCCCCAGCGGATCAGGCAAGAGCACGCTCTTCAATCTCCTGCTCCGTTTTTACGACCCCGGTTCCGGCTCCGTCACGTTTGACGGGACGGATCTCCGGACGGCGAGCATCGCCTCCCTTCGCGGGCACATGGGCGTCGTTTTCCAGAACAACCACCTCTTTGACGTCAGCCTGCGCGAGAACATCCGGATGGGCTGCCCGGCGGCCAGCGATGAGGACGTCGAAACGGCTGCGCGGCAGGCGGAGATCCATGACTGGATCAGCTCGCAGCCCCAGGGTTACGATTTGGTGGCCGGCGAGTCGGGCGCGAGGCTCTCGGGAGGGCAGCGACAGCGCGTGGCGATCGCCCGAGCTCTCGTGCGCAAACCTTCGATCCTCCTGCTGGACGAGGCGACGTCGGCGCTGGACCCGGCGGCCGAGTCGGCCATCAATGCCACCCTTCGAAAGCTCGCGGCGGGCCGCACCGTCATATCCGTCACGCACAGGCTTTCGTCCGTGCGCGACGCGGACTGTATCTACGTGATGGAGGCCGCTCGTCTCGCGGAATCGGGCCCACCCCAGCAGCTGCTCGCGGCCGACGGCGTATACGCGAAGCTCTGGCGCCGCCAGAGCGGGTTCGTCGTGAACGAACAGGGCGACGACGGCGGCGTCAGCCCGGACAGGCTGAAGGAATACCCGTTGCTCAGCCAGCTCGACCCCGCGGCTCTCGGGGAGCTGGCCGCGCTCTTCGTCGCCGAGTCATACCCCGCCGAGCAGAATGTCGTCGTCGAGGGCGAGATGGGAGACCGCTTCCACATGATTGCGCGCGGAAGGGTCGAGGTCCTCCGGAATGCGCCCGACGGGTCCCTCACGAGGGTCGCCGTGCTCGGCGACGGCGACTATTTTGGCGAGATCGCGCTGCTCAGGCGCGTGCCCAGGACGGCGACGGTGCGCACCGTGAATCCGACGCTTCTTCTTTCGCTGAAGGACAGGCACTTCAGGCTGCTGCTTCAGCGTCATCCCGAGGTCGCGGAGCGCCTGCACCGCCAGATCAGGGAGATTCCCCAGGACGTCGGCGCGCCCCCGACATAGCCGGCCCCGGCATGGGTGCGGCGTCGCAGGGAATTCCGTGGAAGGACCCCTCAAGCCGAATGCGGCGGTCCTTCCGGTGGCGCCTGCGCATGGAGGAGCCTGCAGTAGAACAGACCGTCGTCGCCGTCCTGGAAATAGTCCTGGATCCGCCCGGCCAAAGCATAGCCCGCGGCGGCGTAAAACCTGCGCACCGGCTCATAGTCCGGCCGTCCGCTCGTCTGCACCGCCAGCCTGCGCCCGCCATGCCTCACGACATGGGCCTCCGCGGCGGCCACCAGCGCGCGTCCCACACCGCGGCGGCGCGCGCCCGGGTGGATGCACAGCCAATACATGTCCCACGTGCTTGCCGTCAGCGGGACGGGTCCCACGCAGACGTAGCCGAGAAGGCGGCCGCCCTCGTCGGCGCCGAGCAGGGTGTATCCCCGCGGGCCCTCCGATGCGATTCCCTCGTCGAACACCTCCAGCGCGACGAGGACTTCCTCGAGACTGAACACGCCGCAGAGGTCCAGCATCTCGGCGATCATCGGCCGGTCCCCGGCAGTCAGCGCGCGTATCAGCATGCCCAATCGACCTGCGATCGCACAAACTGCTCCCAGGTCCACCCCGCCGCGGCTGCCGCGTCCCGGATCCCCCCGCTCAGGCCGAGCGTCGGATTCGGATTCACATCCAAGACGTGCGGGATCCCGGACCCGTCCAGCCTTTGGTCGACCCGCAGGTAGCCGCGGGCGCCCACGGCCGACCAGACGCGGGCGGCCGTCCTCGCCAGGGCGCCGCGAAGCTCCGTGCCGATCTCCGTGCCGTACGAGATGGGCGAGTTGCGGTAATCACCGCTTTCCGGCAGCCACTTGGCCTCGTAAGTGATCAGCTCCAGCCCGTTTGCGAAAACCGTCTCGCCGACCGAAAAATGCTCCGGTGTTTCCCCTCCCCAGACCGACACCGCGAACTCCCGGCCGGGAAGGAACTCCTCGACCAGGGCCCGCGCGGGAATCCGTCCCAGGGCGAGCCGCAGTTCCTCCTGATCGCGGCACAGCGACTCCCGCCAGATCCAGGCCGAACCGTCCTCCTCGGCGGGCTTCACCATGCAGGGGAAGGTCCCCCTCCTGGGAACCGCGATTCCCGATTCGGAAAGCAGGGCATTCACGTGGTCCTTCACGCGGCACAGCTCCAGCGTGCGGCCGCGCGCACCCGTGAAGCGCACTCCGCTCAGTTGCCACTGCGCCGCGGCGTGCGCCTCCAGGTCCGGGCGGCCCATCGGCGCCTCGCACAGGTTGAACACGACATCCGGGCGGTGCACCCTCACCAGGTCCGCAAACTCCGTGTCCCGCCCCTCGATTCCCCGGGCGATGGCGCCGGGCAGGGCGGAGACCACCGCAGCAGCGGCCTCGCTGAGATCGAACTCGACAGGAACTCTCCCATGCGAATCGGCCGCCGGTCGCAGCGTATGGGCCACAAGCACCCTCATGGCTTTGCCGGGGCGCACCGCATGGCGGCCTCGATGAGGATCTCCTGAACGAGCTGCTTGTGGGTGAGCACGTTTCTTGAGAGCATGACGATGTCGCTGTTCGCCGAATCGAGGCCGGGAAGGGCGTTGCATTCCAGGAAAAACAGCGCGCCGGTGCGGTCCATCCGGAAATCCATCCGCGCGAAATCACGGCAGCCCAGCAGCCGGAAGGCCTTTATCGCCGTCTCCTCGATCCTCGCCAGAGTCCGGGAGTCAGTCCTTGGCGGCACGTGATAATTCACCCGCCGTCGCCAATCCCGCTTCGCCTCAAGGGAATACACAAAGCGCGGTCCGCCGCCGACCGGCTCTATCTCCATGACCCCGAGAATGCGCTCGCTCGGCGTGTTCCCGAGAATGCCCACGGTGAACTCGGGTCCCTCTACAAACTCCTCGACGATGGAGGGACAGCCATACTCCCTTCGCAGCCTCTCGCACCGGTGCCTCGCGCCGGCCGCGTCGTCGGCTATGGGGTCGTCCCGAATGCCCTTGCTCGAGCCTTCGTCATTCGGCTTGACGATGACGGGGTAGCGCAGGCCGCTCAGTTGGGGAAAATCCGACTCGCGCTGGACCAGGACGGCCCGTGGCAGCTGCAGCTCCGATGCCACGACGCGTCGTGCCATGGCCTTGTCGAGCGTGAGCCCCAGCGTGAGCAGGTCCGATCCGCTGAAGGGCACTCCCAGCAGTTCGCAGACGGCGGCAGGAATCGCCTCGCGACAGCGCCGGCCGGTTCCCTCGGCGATGTTGAACGCGAACTGGAATCCGCCCTCGGCCAGCCTCTGGGGCATGGAACGGTCCGCCGCAATCAACACGACCTCGGCGACCAGCTCCGCAAGTGCGCCCTGCACGGCGCGCACGGTCTCGCACGAGTCGAACTCCTCGAAGCAGTCGTCCGGCTGGCCCGCCGGCACGTCGCCCGGGCGAAGATTGTGCAGCAGCGCGACCTTCCAGCGTCTCATGTCCACTGTGCATGGAGGGCTCTCGCGGCCCAAGAAAGGCTGGGAATCCATTTTCACGCGTGCCGGTCCAGCGAGGGGATTGGAGGGGCACATGAGCCCAGGGCACAATGGCTCACTTGAGAAGGGGATGGGACCGGCCGCGGCGGCTATTGTCCATGATCGGTCGGTCGGAGCAGCCCCTGACTCCCCGCCCAAGCCTCAAAGGCCCGCGGCCACATCGTCGAATCCGTGCCCTTGGCTCCCATTCCGAATCCATGGCCGCCGTGTTCATAGGTGACGAGCTCGCAGGGAACGCCGGCCGCTTTGAGCGCGTTGGCAAATAGGATGCTGTTTTCAAGGGGAACGACGTTGTCGTCGCGCGCAACCGCGATGAAGGTCGGAGGCGTCCGTGGGGAAACTTGCTCGTCCGCCGAATAGAGGCGCAGGACGGAGTCGCCGGCATCGGGGCCGAGGAGGTTTTCGCGGGAGCCCTTGTGGGTTGCGCCCCTCATGGTGATGACCGGATACATGAGCACCAGGAAGTCGGGCCGATCTCCGACGCCCCTTTGATCGAGGTCCCACCCGCGCGCCTTGTGGAATAGCGTGCCGCCCATAGCGGCAAGATGACCTCCCGCCGACCAGCCCATGACCCCGACCCTCTTGGGATCCAGGCCCCACTTTCGGGCGTTCGCGCGCACGAGAACGATCGCGCGCTGCAGGTCGTCGAGGGGTAGGGGGGCAAGTCCCCGGCCCGCTTCCCCATGGGGGAGCCGATAGCGCAGCACGAAGGCTGAAATGCCGATCGAGTTGAACCAAAGAGCGGGTTTGTAGCCTTCCTTGTCCACGGCCTGACCCCCATATCCGCCGCCCGGACAAATGATGACCGATGCCGCTCCCGACGCCGAGGGGGGCGCCGCAAAATAGGTGAGCGCGGGCGTCGCGAGATCCGATCCCATGGCAAAACGGTCCTGGTCGGGATTCTGGGGATCGTAATCCGATGCCGTGGCTCCGACCACGGAATCGGGAAGGAGCGGAATGATCTGGGCAGCCCGCGAGCCGGCGGTGCCGGATAGAAGAACAAAAAACACAGCGCGGGCGAGACGGGGGGCGGGCCTCATCGGAACCTTGGTGGCAAGGGTTGGAGCCGTCTGCAAGGCTGCGCCGACCGCTCGCCGGGCACGGCCCGGGCTGCGCCTGGTTCAAGGCGGATTTTTTCCTTCGAAACCTGCAGGGCGACCCTCGCTTCCTGGCGCTCATACGCAACGGCGGCCGTGCGCATGACCCTCTGCAATAAGGCCGCCCGGGCCCCTCGCGTCGTCAGCGCGTGGGTTGGATTGGCCAACCCGCAAGACAGTGTTGGGCCGAAATCTCGCCAACCAGAAATCGATAATGGCAAATCCTGTGAAATTCTCGAGTGCGTATGTCACTCATATTAAGATGCATACAGCTATCTCTTATTGAGACTGAGATCGGGTTTCAATATTTATCTTGATACGCGACCGAGTCTCAACATGAAAATAGGAATCACTTCGATCCTCCCATGTTGATCACTGTTCCTGACGTATTGAATCCAGATCAGGTGGCGAAAGCCCGCCAAACGCTCGATGCCGCAGATTGGGTCGACGGCCGGGTGACGGCGGGTCCGCAGTCCGCCCAGGCCAAGGACAACAGCCAGATTCCCGAGAGCCATTCGGCCGCCCGCGAAGTCGGAGGGACCATTCTCGATATCCTCGGCCGCAACCCGCTTTTCCTTGCCGCCGCCCTTCCGCTCCGGGTGTTCCCACCGCTTTTCAACCGTTACTCCGGTGGCCAGTCTTTTGGCACCCACGTCGACAATGCCGTCCGCCAGATCTCGGGCACGGCGCATCGCATTCGCACGGACATTTCGGCGACGCTTTTCCTCTCAGGGCCCGAGGAATACGACGGCGGAGAACTCGTGGTGCAGGACACGTACGGCGCCCACAATATCAAGCTCCGGCCGGGGTCCATGGTGCTTTATCCGGCCACGAGCCTCCACCACGTCACCCCGGTGACGCGCGGCACGCGCCTGTGCTCGTTCTTCTGGATCCAGAGCATGGTCCGGGACGACGGACAGCGGTCGCTCATCTTCGACCTCGATGTCGGCATCCAGAGGCTCAACCGGGAGATGCCTGGGCATGCGTCGATCGTCCCCTTCACCGGGGTTTATCACAACCTTCTCCGGCAGTGGGCGGAGGTCTGAGCAGGCGCCCTCATCACCAGCGCTTCCGGATGACTAGACGCCCGATGATGCCTGCGTCAGCCGCCAAGGAATCGCTGCTGCACCGCGCGGGCAGCGCATGGACGGACCGCGGGACGGAACGACTCGTCTCCGGCGGCTCCGCCGAGTGGGCGGCCTCGGTCCATTGCCACCGCCGGGCGGTCGAGCTTCTGAGCGAACTCCCCGTCGAAGAAAACATCAGCTACAGGGCCGATCTCGGCGCCGCTTGGGTGAACCTGGGCTGCGCGCTTCAGGCGGGAACGACGCGTGAATCCCTGCTGGAGGCGCTCGGCGCCTTCGACCGCGCCGTGGACCTCCTCGGGAGCCTGCCCATCGAGGCCAATCCCCGTTTCCGGCACAACCTGGCGGCGGCATGGATGAATCGCGCGGACGCCTTTGCGCGGATCGACACGGCGACCAGCCGGGCGGGCGCCCTGAGGGCCTACGCACGGGCGATCGAGATCGCGGGAGCCCTGCCGCTTGACGAAAAGCCGTCCTTCCGGGTCCTTCTCGCGAGCTGCTGGATAAACCTGGGCAACCTTCACCAGCGCCTCCTGGAGTTTCCGAGTGCGATCCGCGCCTACGACGGCGCGCTCTCCGCCATTGGAAACCTGCCGCGATCCGGCCACCGGCTCGCGTCCCACCACGCCGCGACGGCCTCGGTGAACCGGGGCGAGGCATTCCTCTCGCAGGGTGCGCGCGCGGACGCCGAGCTTGCCGTCGAATCGGCGCGGATGGCGCTGGCGCAGGTGGAGGGCCGGGAATTCTCAGGACACGTTGACGCGAAGCTCAGCCTGCGGGCGCTGCGCGTGCTGGCCCGCGGGCTCGAGTCGCCGATCCGGGGCGGTGCATCACCGGGCGCGGCGAGCGTCGCCGAGCTCACCGATGTCGCCGAGCGGGGACTGGACCTTGCGTTTGGGGGCCACGAGGCGAACCCGCGGTTTTTCGATCCCTTCATCGTCTGGTTCTTCTCCTTCGGAAGCCGCATCTACGGCCGGCATCAGCCCCAATTCCTCGCGGAGTACCTGGGCGAGGTCCTCGAGCGCTGGGATGCCCATGGCTGTCCGGACGTGGCGGGACAACTCCGCGAAATTGCGCGCCAGGCCGCCGCCGGGGCGCTCGAGGAGCTTGGCCGCGACCGCCTGCTGGTCTGCGGCACGCGGCAGACCGAGCTGCTCATGAGCACGGTGAGGGAGCTCCGCGGCGCGGCCCTGCTATTTGATTCATGAATATGAAACAGGCGATGACTCCTCCGGCAACCCCCAGCGACGATGCCGGCGCCCCTGGCGCGGGCCCACGGCAAACGGCAAGGCTCGCCGCAATCGGGGTCGCCGCGGCGGGAATATTTGCGGGCCACGCGCAGGCGCAGCAGGCCGCTCCCGGCGCAGCGGCGGGGGGCGCCCAGCCGGTGACGCCGGCGCCGCAGCCCGACTCGGTGATGAACCTGCCGGCGATCGAGGTGACCGGCACGGCCACGGTGCTTCCGCATGACGTTCCTCAGTCGGTCCTGGCCGTGAGCCAGCAGGAGATCAGCGAGCAGGCGGTCAGCAGCATGCAGGACGTCCTGCGCAACGTCCCCGGCATCACGATCAACGCAGGAGAGGGCGGGGCGCACGGCGACTCCGTCAACCTCCGGGGAATCTCGGTGCCGGACAGCTTTTTCCTGGACGGGCTGCGCGACATCGGGCTTTACCAGCGCGATACGTTCGACAAGGAGGCGGTCGAGGTGCTTCTTGGGCCCTCGTCCGTCCTCTTCGGCCGCGGGTCCACCGCCGGCGTCATCAACCAGGTCACGAAGCAGGCGACGCTCACGCCCATGGAGTCCGCCAGCCTGGAAATAGGCACCGCGGGAACGGAGCGCGCCACGGCCGACGTCGACTTCGCGATCGGGGACGACGCGGCCGCCCGGATCAACCTGATGGGCCAGCGCTTCGGCGTGGCCGACAGGGACGACGTCCTCAACAAGAGCTACGGCGTGGCGCCGACGCTGGCCTTCGGCATCAACGCCCCCACGACCCTCACGCTGAGCTATCTCCACCAGAGCGAGGACGACATCCCGGATTACGGAATCCCGTTCATCGACGGGTCGCCGGCGCACGTGAACCGCCGCAGCTACTACGGCCTGGTCAACTACGACCGCACGAAGAACGACGTCGACGTCGGCACGGTGAGCCTCGAGCACAGGTTCAACGACCATGTCTCGCTGATCGACTCCGTCCGGTACGGCCACTACGACTACACCTACCTGCTCAGCGCGCCGCACCTCGACGACGATTTCACCGAGCCGCCGCCGCCCGGGACGCCCCTGGCCGACATCGTCATCTATAGGGACCAGCCGAGCAGCGCGGGAACCGAGGAGGAGCTGGTCGACCGCACGGACCTCACCACCCGGTTCGAGACCGCCGGCGTCTCGCACACCCTGATCACGGGCATCGAGCTCAGCCGGGAGATCTCGGACATCACGAAGTACATCAACGGCATCGATGTCATCCCGCCGACGCCGCTCCTCAATCCGGTGGCCTATTATTTTCCCCCTACGGCGCTGGACGTCGACACGCTGCCCCACACTCACGGGAACGACGTGAGCTTCAGCGCGATGGACAGCATGCGGCTTTCGGCGCAGTGGGACCTGGACGCCGGTCTGCGCTGGGACCGCTTCAACTCCTACTACAGCGAGGCGACCACCGGCAGCGCGTATTCGCGCGACGACACGGAGCTCAGCCCCCGCGCCGCGGTGGTCTTCAAGCCGGACGCCTGGCAGAGCTATTACGCCTCCTTTGGGTCGTCGTACAACCCCGCCATCGAATACCTGACGCTCGCTCCGAGCAGCGCGAGCCTTTCCCCGGAGAAGGACTACACGACCGAGGTCGGCATGAAGCTCGATTTCCTCGACCACGCGCTGACAGTGACCGGCGCGGCGTTCGACACGCTCCTGGCCAACGCGCGCCTGGCCGATCCGGACGACCCGACCGTGCAGCAGCAGCCATTCGACCAGCGCGTTCTGGGCCTGGAGGTCGGCGCGTCAGGCTACATCACCAACCAGTTTGAGGTGCTGGCGTCGTACACGCATCTCGATGACCGCATCTCCGCGTCGACCGACCCGCTCGCCGAAGGAAAGCGGGTGCCGAACATTCCGAATGATTCCGCCAGCCTCTGGCTGACCTGGGAACCGGGCCGCACCTGGAAGGTCGGCGGGGGCGCGATCTACATGGGCCAGCGCTACGCGGACACCTACAACACGGCGGGCGTCCCGAGCTATTTTGTGCTGAATGCGATGCTCTCCTGCCGCGTGAACCCGCATTTTGACCTTCAGCTGAACCTCAACAACATCGCCGACAAGCTGTACTACAAAGGCATCTATTATACCGAGGTGGACGAGAACCACGCCGTGCCGGGGCCCGGCCGCACCCTGCTTCTCACGGCGAGGGTACATTTCTAGCGGGCTCCCTTCGCGCGCGGTCGGGCGTCCGCCGTGTGCTTGACTCCCGGAAATCATGGACTCACGTTCGGCGTCCTCGCGGCTCGGGATCATGAAAGACAGGTGCTAGGAAGCCGCGAGGCACAGCCCCTGCCCCATTTACCCTGTATCCAATCGGCAATACGCTGTGTTTCCACGTGCCAGCGGCGAAGGGGAACCACGGCCGAAGAACACCAATCCCATGGGCGACATAACGCGAATACTTCAAGCCGGCGGGCTCGCGGACGAGCGGGCGTCGGAGGAGCTGCTGCCGATGGTTTACAAGGAACTGCGCCGGCACGCGGCGGTGCGGATGGCGCGCGAGGTGCCCGGCCAGACGCTTCAGCCGACGGCGCTCGTGCACGAGGCCTGGATACGCCTGGCCGGGGACGGCGGCCGTAGATGGCAGAACCGGGCCCATTTCTTTGGCGCCGCCGCGGAGGCCATGAGGCGGATCCTCATCGAGAAGGCGCGGAACAAGGCCCGCCTGAAGCGAGGCGCAAACCCGGTGAGGCTCGACATCGAGAGGGTGGACCTCGCGGCCGCGACACCCGACGAGAAGGCCGTCCTGATTGATGAGGCGCTCGAGCGGCTGAAGGCGCAGGACCCGGAAAAGGCCAGGGTCGTCATCCTGAAATTCTTCGAGGGCCTCACCAACCAGCAGGTCGCCGAATGCATGAATGTGGCCGAGCGGACGGTGGAGCGGCACTGGGCCTATGCGAAGGTGTGGTTGTTCGACAGCATTCGGGCTCACGGATGAGCCGGAGCCAGCCCGGTAGCCCTTCACGGATCACCTATCTTTCGGCCGATGAAAGCGACAAGGCACGGCGAGGAGGAGCTGTTTGACGCGGCCCGGGAGCTGCATGAGCCCACGGCGCGAAAGGCCTTTCTCGACAGGGCCTGCGCGGGCGACGCCGTTCTGCGGGCGAGGATAGAAGAGTTGCTGGCTTCGGAGGCGGAGGCGGAGCAGTTCTTCGCCGACGGCAGCCTGGCGATGAGCTTGGCGGGTCCGACGGCGCCCCCCTCCTGGAGCGCCTCCACGGCATCGGAGGCGGCGCCGCAGGGGATTCTGGACGAGGAATCCGTCGGGACACGCATCGGTCGGTACAAGCTCGTCCAGAAGATCGGCGAGGGCGGCTGCGGCGTCGTCTATATGGCCGAGCAGGAGGAGCCGGTGCGCCGGCGCGTGGCGCTCAAGATCATCAAGCTGGGCATGGAGACGAGGAGCGTCATCGCCCGATTCGAGGCCGAGCGCCAGGCGCTGGCCATGATGGACCACCCCAACATCGCCCGCGTGTTCGACGCGGGCGCGACCGACCGCGGGTCGCCCTATTTCGTGATGGAGCTCGTCCGCGGCGTGCGGATCACGAAGTACTGCGACAAGAACCACCTGGGCATCCGGCAGAGGCTGGACCTGTTCATCCAGATCTGCCACGCGATACAGCACGCGCACCAGAAGGGGATCATCCACCGCGACATCAAGCCGTCGAACATCATGGTCGCGCTGCACGACGGGGTGCCCGTGCCCAAGGTCATTGACTTCGGCATCTCCAAGGCCACCGACGCCCGGCTGGCCGACGGGCTGTCATTCACGGCCTACGCGCAGCTGATCGGGACGCCCGACTACATGAGCCCGGAGCAGGCGGACCTGAGCGGACTGGACATCGACACCCGCAGCGACATCTACAGCCTCGGCGTGCTTCTCTACGAGCTGCTCACGGGCAAGACGCCCTTCGACACGAAGGAGCTCCTCGGGTCCGGGCTCGATGACTTTAGAAGGACCCTGAGGGAGCGGGCCCCGCCGCGGCCCTCCGACCGCCTTCTGACGATCCAGCGCTCGGAAGTGACGACGGCGGCCGAATGCCGCAGGACGGATCCCTCCAGCCTCTATTCCCTGATCCGCGACGATCTCGACTGGGTGGTCATGAAGGCGCTCGAGAAGGACCACAGGCACCGTTACGAGACGGCCAACGGCCTGGCCATGGACATCCAACGCCACCTGAACTGCGAACCTGTCACGGCGCACCCGCAGAGCGGCTTCTACCAGTTCCGCAAGCTGGTCAGGAGGAACCGGGTGGTGTTCGCGACCGCCGGCGCCGTCGCGCTCGCCCTCGTGATCGGCCTCGGCACCTCCACCTGGCTGTTCCTGAAGGAGCGCGACGCCCGCCAGCGCGCGGTGACCGCCGAGCAGCAGCAGGCGCACCTGCGCGTGGAGGCCGAGTCCAGGGCGAAGATGACGCAGGCCGCGCTCCTTGTGAGCCAGGAGAAGTATGACGATGCCGACCGACTTCTAAGCGAGATCTCGCTGACGCAGCCGACCGTGGAGGGCGCCGCGGTGCTCCGGTCCGTGGGCGAGTGGCATGCGCTCCAGGGCCAGTGGAAGCTGGCCGCCGACCGCTTTTCGCGGCTCCTGCAGGTCGACCAGCTCGACGGGTGGGATGTGTTCACCCTGGACTACCTGCGGCTGGGCCCGGCCTACGTCGAGATGGGCGACACGGTGGGCTATGAGCGCTTCCGTGACGACGCCATCGCCCGCTTCGCGGGCGCCCCCTGCCCCGCGCCCGACCGCATCCTGAAGATCTGCCTGCTGATGCCTGCGGGCGAGCGCGCGCTGGGCGCGCTCAGGCCGATCGCCGCGGACACGGCAAAGTCGTTCTCGGAATCGGATTCCGGGGGCGACGTCTTCAAGGCGGCCTGGGACACCGTGTCGCTGGCGCTGTGGGAGTACCGGAACGGGGACTACCCCAGGGCCGCCGAATGGGCGCAGCGGTGCCTGGCATGCACCGAGAGAAACGCTCCCCGCTCGGCCGCCGCGGAGGCGATCCTTGCCATGTCCTACAGCAGGCTGGGCCGCGCCGGCGAAGCCGACGCCGCCCTCTTGGCCGGCCAGGAAAGCGTCGAGGGCAAGCCGAGGAGCCGCCTCGACCTGGGCACTCCGGTCCAGGGATTCTGGTTCGACCGGGCTTTTGCGCAGATTTTGCTTCGCGAGTCGAAGGCACTCATAGACAGGCAGTAACGCGCCCTTGTGTCCCCAGGGGCCGGGAAAATCCTTTGTTCGTGTCGGGTTTCGTCGCCGCATGGCGCATGTAGGGCGAGTAACCAACAAGCCGGGAATATCGAGGCATCGTCCCCCCAGAAGTTCGGCCGACAGACAGAGACGCCCCGACGTTTTCGCACCAACACCCCATGACTAACACCCCTCGTTTAGGTTTGCGCAGGATTTTCCCTGCTTGCGAAGGCATGACTCTCGCGGTCAGCGCTGCGGCCGTCCTCGCGGTTCTGCTGGGCATGAACCCGGTGCGCGCGCAGGAGGCGCCCGTCGCGCCGGCCCAGGCCAATCCCACGCCGGCCCCTGCGGTCCCGGTCATGACGCCTCCGGCGAACCCGGCCCCGGACACGACGGTCATGCAGGAGTACACGGTGACGGGCGTGCGCGCCAGCCTCGCCACCGCGCAGGAGCTCAAGGAGGATTCCCTCAACCTGATCGACTCGGTCGCCGCCCAGGACATCGGCAAGTTCCCCGACAACACCGTTGTCGACGCCCTCTCCAGGCTTCCCGGCATCCAGGTGTCGTATGCCGACGGCGAGGACAGCGGGGTTGTCATCCGGGGCCTCCCGAACATCGAGACGACCATCAACGGCTACGAGGTCTTCACGGGGACCGGCCGCGGCGTCGCCCTCCAGGACATCCCCGCGGAGATGCTCGCCGGCGTCGACGTGTACAAGTCGGTCAGCGCGGACGCCATCGAGGGCGGCGTCGCCGGGTTGATCGACATCCGGCTCCATCGGCCCTTCGACTTCGAAGGGGAGGCCTTTGCGCTGACCGCGCGCGGCTATGACAGCTCGCAGGCGAAAAAGGACAGCTATAACCTGAGCGCCCTGGCCAGCGACCGCTGGAAATTTGGCGACGCGGAACTCGGCGTATTGCTCGACGTGTCGGTCTCCCACCAGAACTACGAGGACCAGATCGCCGACAACTATGTCCACTTCGGGGCGAACGGCGAGCTGTTCGACATTGCGACCGATTCCTCCGGCAACAAGGGCTACTACGCCGACAACTACGGGTTCCAGATCATACCGGGCACGCGCACGCGGCCGGCGGCCTCGCTCATGCTGCAGTGGCGCACGAAGAGCGGCCTCAACTTCTACTGGGACAACCTCTACACGGGCTACCGCAATGACAACGACGTCAACTTCTTCATCCCGATACCCAGCTTCGGCGGCTTCACGAGCAATGTCACGCTCTGGCCCGCCGGATACGAGGGGTACGACGTGCCGGAGCACTACGACAACCTCGGAACGCCCGCGCGCTTCGTCGAAAGCCTCACCGCGAACAACACCAACACGATCGCGAGCAAGCAGGCCTTCCACGACACCACCAACGGCTACCAGGGAGCCTTCGGCGGCTACAAGGACCTCGGCGCCGTCAGGCTGGACGCCGAGATCAGCTACGACTTCTCCACGGTCAACACGCGCGGCGGCATTCTCGACACGATCATCATCACGCCCGTCATGAACGTGACCTACAACCTCAACTCGCCGACCGACATCAACATGTCCGGGGTGGACTACACCAACCCCGCCAACTACCACCTGAGCGACTATTTCGACCAGTGGGAGCGGGATCACAGCGAGGGCTATGCCGCCAAGGCGGATGCTCTCGTCAAGCTGGAGAACTCCTTCGTCGAGTCCCTCAAGTTCGGCGTGCGCTATTCCGACCGCGGCGTGGACTCGCACCAGGCCTATCCCGGCGACTACGGCCTGCCCTTTGCGACGATGGCCTCGACCATCCCGGGCCTGATGGTCCCGTCCGAGAGCAACCTGTTCGTGTCGTCCACCCAGCTGAACATCCGGCAATGGGAGTCCGGCAGCTCGGGCTTCCTCCTCAACGACAGCGACATGAACATCCTGCGCGCGCTGGCCGGGCAGCCGATGGGCATGCCGGCGCCGGACCCGGCGCTCACGTTCATCGACGAGGAGCAGGACTTTGCGGTCTTCGCGCTGGGGAATTACCACGTGGACCTGGGCGGGATGCCCCTCGACGGCGAGTTCGGCGTGCGTTTCACGGACCTTCACCAGTCCCTGGGGGGCTACCAGCAGCAGAATGTCAACGGGTCCACGACCGGGGCCTATGAGCTGACCACGGTCGACGAGGCCAACTGGGCGGTGCTGCCGACCATCAACGGCCGGCTCAAGCTGCTGAGCGACCTCTTCCTGCGCGCCTCGTTCACGAAGACCATCACGCGGCCGGACTATTCGGACCTTAATCCCGCGGTGGAGCTCTCCTCTCCCGGGCCCACGCTCCAGGGGTCAGGCTCGGGCGGCAACCCGAACCTGAAGCCCATCTCGTCGACCAACTACGACCTGTCCCTCGAATATTATCCGACGAAGTCCAGCCAGTTCACGATCGCGGGGTTCGACCGGACGATCGACGGCTATATCCAGAGCTATGCCGACGAGGAGACGATCGGGGGCAGCTCCTACAGCATCACGCGCCCCCAGAGCACGCACGGCGGCGAGCTCGCGGGCGTCGAGACCGGCTTCACGGAGTTTTTCGACTTCCTGCCCTCGGCGTTCAAGGGCCTCGGGGCCCAGGTCAACTACACCTACGTTGACGGCCACACCACGGACCCGCTGACGGGCATGCAGAGCCCCCTCGAGAACGTGTCCCGCAACAACGCCAATGTCGTGCTGATCTACGAGCGCAGCGGCTTTTCCGCCCGGCTGGCCTACACCTGGCGCGACCGGTACATCGCCGCGTTCAACGAGCCCGGCATCCAGCCGACGACGGTCTGGGTGCAGCCGCTCGACCGCCTCGACTTCTCCGGGAGCTACCAGGTCACGAAGAACCTGACGTTGACGATTGATGCGACGAACATCCTGGGACACCTTTACCATGATGATTTTGGCAACCTGCCGATGTTCACCCGGGACACGAGAAGCTACGACAAGACCTACGGAGTGGGCCTGAGATACCATTTCTACTAAGAGATTTCCATAAGACCTTGGGTGGCGGGGAGGACGGCCCGCTCGCATGGGCACGGCTCCCCGGCCGGTGCCCGTGATCCTTTCCGATTAACCCCATGTCGGCTCCAAACTCTCCCCACGCAATCCTGAGAACAGTGCGGTGGCCGCTTCTCATGGCGCTCGTCTCACTGGCGGCCCCGGCGTCGCTCCCGGGCGCCAGCGTGACCGTGGACGTCGGCAAGCCGGGCGCGCGGATCAACCCGGCCATGTGGGGGGTCTTCTTTGAGGACATCAATTTCGGGGCCGACGGCGGCCTCTACGCGGAACTGGTGAAGAACCGGTCCTTCGATTTTCCGCAGCCGCTCACCGGATGGAACGTGCCCGCCGAGAGCGCGGGGGCGACGCGCGTGACCGTGCGGGGAGAGAATCCGGCGTCCGCCACGACGAGGCATGTCCTCAGGGTGGAATCGAGCGGCGACGGGGCCGTCCTCGAGAACGAGGGATTCCGCGGAATGGGAATCCGCGCGGGCGAGGGTTACGACTTCTCGGCATCGATCCGCGGTGCGCCGGGGCTGGGCCTCACGGTCGAGCTCACGGCTCCCTCCGGCGAGGTCATCGCCGCCGCGAAGGTGCCGGCGTGGGGCACCGACTGGACGAGGAGCGGCGCGACGCTGATGGCGAAGAGGACGGAGCTTCGCGCCCGCCTCAGGCTCGTCTTCGATGGGTCGGGGACGGCCGAGATGCACTTCGTTTCGCTCTTCCCGGCGAAGACATGGAAGGAGCGCCCGGGCGGCCTGCGCGCGGACATGGTGCAGGCGCTCGCCGACCTGGGCCCGGGGTTCGTGCGCTTCCCCGGGGGCTGCATCGTCGAGGGCAGCATCCTCGACTTGCGCTACCAGTGGAAGAAGACCCTCGGCCCCGTCGAGGACCGGCCCCTTCTCTTCAACCGCTGGAATGCCGAGATCAAGAAGCGACCCGCGCCCGACTATTTCCAGTCGTTCGGCCTCGGCTTCTATGAGTACTTTGTCCTTTGCGAGGACCTGGGCGCCGAGCCGCTGCCGATCGTCAACTGCGGGATGGCGTGCCAGTTCAACTCGGGCCAGCTGGCGCCGATGGACGAGCTCCAGCCGTATATCCAGGATGCGCTTGACCTTGTCGAGTTCGCGAACGGGTCCGCGACGAGCGAGTGGGGTGCCAAGCGGGCGGCCATGGGACATCCCGAGCCGTTCCACATGAAGATGCTCGGCGTGGGAAACGAGCAGTGGGGGCCGCAGTACATGGAGCGGTACGCGCGATTCTCGAAGGCGTTCAGGGAAAGGCATCCGGAGATAGCGCTGGTCGGCGCGGCGGGACCGTCGCCCGAGGACCCCCGATTCATCTATGCCTGGCAGCAGATGCGCACCATGAAGGCCGATTTCATCGACGAGCATTGCTATGCAAAGCCCGAATGGTTCCTGGACCACGCCCATCGGTACGACAACTACGACCGCAGGGATCCCCAGGTCTTCATGGGCGAATATGCGGCGCAAAGCGTCGACGTGGTCAGCCCCGACAACAAGAACACCTGGGGATGCGCACTGGCCGAGGCCGCCTACATGACGGGCATGGAACGGAACGCCGATGTCGTCAGGATGGCGTCCTACGCGCCCCTCTTCGCCCACGTGGACGGGTGGCAATGGACGCCGGACCTCATCTGGGTCGACAACCTCCGCACGCTCCTGACCCCGAGCTACCACGTCCAGCGCCTCTTTGCCCGCAACCGGGGCGACCGCGTCCTGCCGGTCGCGCTGGACGGAACAAGCGCCGACGAGTCGCGGCGCTTCTATGTGTCCTCGGTCTACGACGAGGCCGCAGGCGTCGTGATCTTGAAGATCGTGAACGCGCTGCCGAGGGATTCCACGTGCGCGGTCAAGCTGGACGGCGTCCAGTACCTGACCAAGGGGACGATGACGGTGCTCCGGGCCGACGACCTGGAGGCTGTGAACTCGTTCGACTACCCTGACAGGGTCTCGCCTCGGGAGACGGACTTTTCGCCCACGGACACGAAGTTCGAGCTCACCCTGCCGGCAAATTCCCTGACCCTCCTGCGAATTGGCACCGCAAGATGACCCCCTGCGAATGTCAGCGTCGCTTCGCGCCCCGGGAGCGGCCGTTCCGGCCGATCGCGGGCCTGGTGGCATGGCTGGTGCTCGCATTTTCCCCGGATCCGTCAGCGGCCGCTGAGTGGCGGCTGGCTGGCGCACTGGGCGTCCACGACCCGAGCATCGTGAGGGAGGGCGGCGTATGGTGGGTCTTCAGCACGGGACCCGGCCTTCGCGTGAAGTATTCCCCGGACGGATTGACGTGGGCCGGCCGTGAGGCGCTTTTCAAGGCCGAACCCCAATGGTGGCGGACCTACGCCCCCTCCATGCGCCCCCTCGACGTGTGGGCTCCCGACGTTCACCTCTTCCGGGGCCGGTACTGGTGCTTCTACAGCGTCTCCGAGTTCGCCACGAACCACTCGGCGATCGGCCTCCTGTCCTGCAGCAGCCTCGCGAAGGGCGACTGGCGGGATGACGGTTTCGTGATTGCCTCGGTGGACGCCTCCGGGGCCCGGGCCGCTTCGGATCCCGAGCGCAGGACCGACCCTTCGGGCAAGCCGTGGTTCAACACGATAGACCCAAGCCTGGTGACCGACGCCTCGGGCGACCCGTGGCTGGTGCTGGGCTCGTGGTTTGACGGCATCCACGTGGTGCGGCTCGACGCGGCAACGATGAAGCCGTCCGGAGCGCTTCACTCCATCGCCTACAAGCCGAATGGAATCGAGGCGCCCAACATCGTCTATCGCGGGGGATACTACTTCCTATTCGTTTCCATCGACAAGTGCTGCCAGGGCGCGAAGAGCACCTACAAGATCTCGTACGGCAGGTCCCCCGATGTCACCGGACCCTACCTCGACCGGGAAGGCAGGCCCATGCTCGACAGCGGCGGATCGATACTGATTGCCGGCGGTCCCCGGTGGAAGGGCCCCGGAGGCCAGTCCGTCATCCAGGACGGGGACTCCTGGATCGTGGCCTACCATTCCTACGATGCCGAGAACAAGGGATTCCCGACGCTGAGGATCAGCGACCTGTACTGGGATGCGAACAACTGGCCCACATTCACGAGCCCGGGTTCATGACCTCAGGCCGGAAGGAAGCTTCCGAGGCCTTGCGCTTGCCTGCCTGCTGCTGGTCGCGATCATCCGGCCGGCTGCGGCGGCGAGCTGGGCGCTCACCGGCGCCCTTGGCGCGCACGACCCCACGATCATCCAGGAGGGAGGCACATGGTGGGTCTTCAGCACGGGCACGGGCATTCCCGTCAAGTATTCCCCCGACGGACTGAACTGGACCCAGGGCGTGCAGATTTTCGCAGCGGAACTCCCTTGGTGGCGGACCTACGCGCCCACCATGGGCGAAAACGACGTATGGGCGCCGGACATCCATCTCTTCGCGGGAAGGTACTGGTGCTACTACTGCGTCTCCGAATTCGGCACGAACAATTCGGCCATCGGCCTGACCTCGTGCACGAGCATCGCTCTGGGCGACTGGCGGGATGACGGAATGGTGATCAGCTCGGAGAGCGGCGCCCAGACCTACAACGCCCTGGACCCGGATATGGCCATCGACGCCTCCGGCAGCCCATGGCTTGTCTTCGGGTCCTATTTCGACGGGATCCATGTCGTGCGGCTCGACCCGGGCACGATGAAGCCGACGGGCACCCTGTATTCCATTGCCGCGAGGGCCAACGGCATCGAGGGCACGAACATCGTGTACAACGACGGCTACTACTACCTCTTCGCTTCCATCGACCAGTGCTGCGAGGGCGTGAACAGCACCTACAAGATCGCGGTGGGCCGGTCGGCGAGCATCACCGGCCCCTACGCGGACGAGTCAAACGTCGCCATGCTGGACGGCGGCGGAACGGTCCTGGATTCAAGCGGCCCGCGCTGGATAGGGCCCGGCGGCGAAAGCGTCTATCACGACCTGGCCGGGGGTTGGATCATTGCCTTTCACGCCTATGACGCCCTGAACAACGGCAATCCAACCCTGATGATCAGCGACCTCTACTGGGATTCGAGCAAGTGGCCGACGTTCACGGCTCCCGCACAGGCCGCCGCGCCCGCCTTCACGACGCAGCCCATGTCGGTGACCGTTGCGGGGGGGACGGTCGCTCTGGACGCGGTGGCGAGCAACTCGCCGACCTACCAATGGATGCTGAACGGGTCCACGCCCGTGAACGGCGCGACGGGACCGACACTTCTTCTGAACAACGCGGCGTCGGCCGTCGGCACCTACACCTGCGTCGCCACCAACTCCGCGGGCACCGCGACCAGCAGCCTTGCCGCGGTGGCCCTGGCGTCAACGGCCAGTCCGGGCAGGATGATCGACCTGTCCTGCAGGGCGACCGTCGGGACGGGGGCCAACGTGCTCATCGCAGGATTTGCCATCGGGGGCCAGGGCACGAGCGGCTCGGAACCCGTGCTTGTCCGCGCCTCGGGCCCGGCGATCGCAGCCGCGCCATTTGACGTGCCCGGAACTCTCGCCGACCCGGCGCTCCAGCTCGACGGGCTCGCAGGCTCAGGCTCGACGCCCCTCGCGTCTGACACTGGCTGGGGCGGGTCCGCGGCGGTCGCGAGCGCCGCGGCGTCGGTGGGGGCCTTTCCGTGGACCGACCCGTCGAGCGCGGACTCGGCGATCGTGACGGCGCTTCCGGAGGGCGCGTACACCGCGGAAGTCTTCGGAGCGAGCGGCGACACGGGCGTGGCTCTGGCGGAGGTCTATGACGCCACGCCGGCGGGCGCGTATGGCGCCTCGAGCCCCCGGCTGGTCAACCTTTCGGCCCGAGTCGAGGTGGGGACGGGCGGGAACGTGCTCATCGCGGGCTTCGTGATCGGGGGCTCGACGGGCAGGACCGTCCTCCTGCGGGCCTCGGGCCCGGCAATAGCCGCCGCTCCATTCGACGTCCCGGGCACGCTTCCCGACCCGGAGCTGCTGATCACGAACCTGGCGAGCGGCGCCGTTGTCGGCACCAACAGCGCCTGGGCCGGCGACCCGGAGATCTCGGGCACGGCGGCGTCCGTCGGGGCGTTTGCCTGGAACGACCCTTCGAGCCTGGATTCGGCGATCCTCGTCACGCTGCCACCCGGAAACTACACGGCCACGGTGGAAGGCGCCGCAGGCGACACGGGAGTGGCGCTCGTCGAGGTGTATGAGGTTCCGTGAGCGGGTTGCGCCCGGGGATAGGGACAACCTCCGGAAACCCCACACCTAGTCCGTGATCTCCACTTTCGCCGGTGCACCCCGCGTGCAATCCGGCGCCACCCAGACGTAAAGGGAGCCGGGCTCGGCCACGTCCTTCATGTCAATGTTCCAGAAGGAGAGCTCATCCCGGCCGAGCGAGAATTCGACGCGGCTCCTTTCACCGGGAGCGAGGAACAAGCGCCTGAATCCCTTGAGCTCCCTCACGGGGCGGGCGACGCTCGTGCCGCGCAGCCTGATATAGAGCTGTGCCGTCTCGGTGCCCGCGCGCTCTCCCGTGTTGCGGACCTCGGCGCTCACCGTCAGGCGGCCCGTTCCCTCATTGACCGCCCGTGCGCTGATCGAGGATGCGCTCAAGTGAACCGAGGAATAGCTGAAATTCGTGTAGGTGAGTCCGTACCCGAACGGATACAGGGGGGTGTTGGCCTCATCGATATACCCGGTGATATAGTAGGGATCCGCCTTCTGGGAACCGAGCCCGATGGGATCCACGCGGGGACGGCCGGTATTGAGGCAGTTGTAATAGATGGGAACCTGTCCGACCGAGCGCGGGACCGAGACGGTCAGGCGTCCCGAGGGATCAACGTCGCCAAACAGGACCCGCGCGAGTGCCGGGCCGGCCTGGTAACCGGGAAACCACGCCTCGAGCAACGCGGCCACATGGGCCGAGGCCCAGCTGATCGCCAGAGGCCTGCCGCTGAACACCACCAGGACCACCGGTTTCCCGGTGGCCACGACGGATTCCAGCAGCTTTTCCTGGTTTCCCTGGAGGTCCAGGGTGGACCGGGAAGAGGCCTCGCCGGAGGCGTGACCGCTTTCGCCAAGGGCGAGGATGACGACGTCTGCATTTTCCGCCGCCGCTATCGCCTTCGGAAATCCGGATTCCGATGCGCCCGATATCACCGTCCCGAGTTCGTAGGATAAGCTCATTCCGGATCGCTCCGCGTGTTCGGCCAAGGCGGTTCTGAGGGTCACGGCGTTTTCGGCGTCGGAGGCTCCCGGCCAGGAGCCGAGCATGTCCAGGGCACTGTCCGCCAGCGGCCCGATCAAGGCGATCCGGCGCCCCCGGCCGGCCGCAAGGGGGAGCAGGGGCGCGGCGCCCCCGATCCTTCGATTTTCAAGGAGCACAAATGACTCCTCGGCCGCCCTGCGCGCAATCTCCGTGCGTTGCGGGGCCGCCGGGTCGATGGCGGCGGGCGCCTTCACGTAGGGCCTCTCGAACAGTCCGAGGGCGATCTTGACGCGCAGGATGCGCCGGACGGCCTCGTCCAGCCGCGCCAGGGGCACCGCTCCGGAACGGACCAGGCCGGGAAGCTGGGGCAGGTAGAGGTCGCTCTGCATGTCCATGTCGACTCCCGCCATGAATCCCTTTCGCGCGGCAGTGCGCTCGTCATCCGCGATCCCATGGAGCATGATCTCCCGGATCGAGGTCCAGTCGCTGACGACAAAGCCCTTGAATTTCCATTCATCGCGGAGAATGCGCGTCAGCGTGAACGCGTTCGCGCTGGCCGGCACGCCGTCGAGGGAGTTGAACGCGGACATGATCGTTCCGGCGCCCGCTTCGACAGCGGCGTGGAACGGAGGAAGGTAAACGCCCCTGAGCGTGCGCTCGGATATCTCGGTCGTGTTGTATTCCCGGCCGCCCTCTGCCGCCCCGTAACCCACGAAGTGCTTCGCGCAGGCGACGATTGAATCCGGGTCGTCGAGACGCGCTCCCTGGTACCCGCGGACGTAGGCGCGGGCGAATGCCGATCCGAGATACGGGTCCTCGCCGGCGCCCTCCGCGATACGCCCCCAGCGCGGATCCCGCGCAATGTCCACCATCGGCGAAAACGTCCATCGGACGCCCTGGATCGAGGCCTCCTGGGCCGCCGCCCGGGCCGTCTGCTCAACCAGGCCAAGGTCCCAGCTTGCGGACAGGCCCAGCGGGATGGGGAAGAGCGTGTGAAAGCCGTGGATCACGTCGAATCCGAAAAGGATCGGGATGTGCAGCCGGGATCCCTCAACCGCCTCCCTCTGGTAGGCATTGGTCTCACGCGCCACCACCACGTTGAAGAGGCTCCCTATCAGGCCCTTCTTTATCAGATCGTCGGCGCGGCCGGCCGGCTTTCCGGGGCCGGTGAGCGTGTCCGCCGCGAATTGGTTCACCTGGCCCACTTTTTCATCGAGGCTCATCCGGGCCAGAAGCGCATCCGCCCGGGCTTCAATCTGGGGGGAGTCGAAATCCCCGGCCGGGGCGGCCACGCCGGCCGGCTGCGCCGCCGATTGAAGCAGCAGACCTGCAAGGACGAGACGGGCGGCATTCATGCGGGGTTCCACGGAATTGCTCGGCAGCGTAGCCGTGCGCGAAAGTGCTGCAACCCCTGACAGCCGCGCCTCACCCTAGGTTCGCCTGATTCGGCGGGCGCTCGCCTGCAGCGGCTTCAGGGCCACGAGGTAGACCAGCGGGATCCAGAACGGCGCCGCGACCGCCCATCCCAGGATGGCATGCAGGGCGGTGACGCCGAACTGGCGGAGGAATTGGCGCGGATCGTGTGTGAAGAGCGAGATCATGACAGGAATGTTCAGGTCCGAGCGGGCCGAGCGCGCAAGGGCGTCCCCGAGGCGGACGAACGCATAGAGCAGGGGAAAATAAATCACCGTGCAGAGGACGTTGACGCCCTGGAGGATCGGCTGGTTGAGGCCGAGGGTGATGCCGGCAATGACGCAGAGCGTGGTGGTCGTGCCGAGGATCGGGAACAGCGCGAGCGCGCTTCCGACCGCGAGGCTGAGCGCCACTTTCTGAGGGGTGACGCCCTGGGTCAGCTGCCTCGCTATCGGATCGGCCAGCCAGCGTTGCCAAAATTTGCGCTTTCGGGTCCCTGCTGCCGGGTCCGGTTCGATATTTTGGCTCACGCAATAGGGGTGCTCTTATCTCGCGAGGAAGCGCTTTTCCCAGGCTGGATCGGGCAGCGGCTTGGGCCGGTAATTCCCGAAAATCGCGTAGCGCGTCTTTGAGATGAGCTTGTACACGGCGTCGCGCAGCACCTTCGGCACAATGCGCAGCCAGGACAGCGCCCGCCAGGCGCTGTCCAGCTCGGAAAACGCCGCCAGCGCCCCGTCCGTGCGAAGCAGGTAGGCGCCGCGCCGCTGGTCCTTCCAGTCCGGGACATAGACAAGGCTGCCAAAATCGGTCGCCGGCAGCCCCTGCGCGTTCAGGTATCCTTGGCCGGGCTCGCTCTGCAGCGGCGCGAAATGGAGTCGCCCCTTGGGATCATGGCGGAGCATGAAAAGGACGACCCCGTTGCACAGGCCGCATTCGCCGTCGTAGAGAAGCACCGGAAGGCGTGGCTCCGTCATCGGCTGCAGAATAACCGGAGCCGGCGTCCCGCTTCAATGGCAACGTGCGCCGGCGGGATTCCTATTCCGTCCGGGCCCGGAAGGCTCCGACGAACTGCTCCAGCTCCGCCGCGGGAATCTCCGAAACCGCCAGGAAATTGAGGTCGGCCTGCGACCACGTGCTCGCATTGTAGCCGCTCTGCCGGCCCTGGCGCCCCGCGATCGGTCTCCCGTTCGCGGGCCAGATGAAGACATTGATGGCGTGCTGCCTGCGCCGGAAGACGAGCGCCGCCGCATTTCGGCCGTCCAGGTGCTCCAGCCTTCCGCCGGCGAGGGGGAAGCCGGCGTCGGCGAGATCGGCGACGGGGGGCGAGAAGTCGAGCTTGCCGATAAACCACGGCTTCACCGTATGCTGGTCCGTCGAGGCGACGTCCATGAGGTGGCCGGCCTGGAGCGAGCGCACGTGCTCCGAAACGGCCTCGCTCAAGAGCGCGTCGCCACGCGCGTGCGCGCTGCCCCATGCGTAGCCGCCGAGGAGGGCGAGCGCGAGCGACGCGGCGATGCCGGCGAGATTCCATATCGGCCAGATGACGGGCGCGCGGGGAGCGTCCTCGGCCCTCAGCGAGGCGCGGATTCGTCCCACGAGCTGCGGCGGGGCGGCGAAGCGCGGCAGCGCCTCGCGCAGGGCCGCCCGGCGCGCGCGGATCGCCCCGGCGGTCCTCGCGCAGTCCGGGCAGGCGCGCAGGTGCGCCTCCAATTCGACGTGCCGGACAAGGTCGAGCTCGCCGTCGGCGTCTGCCTCAAGGAAACGGCGCGATTCGTTACAGTTCATGGGAGGGCTTTGTCCCGGAGAGGGAGAGCAGTTCGGTTTGCAATTTGCTGCGCGCGCGGGCCAGGCGCGACATCACAGTGCCGATCGGGATCTGCGCCACGCTCGCGATCTCCCGGTAGGCAAGGCCCTCGATCTCGTGGAGCACGATCACCTCGCGGTATTCGTCGGGAAGCTGATCGAGCGCCTTGCGAAGCAGCTCGCCCTTGGTCTCGCGCCACTCGATCGCGTTCGCCTCTGACGGGTCATGGGTCGAGCCGTGCGCCTCGTCATCGAAGGCGTCGGTGGCGGGTTCGCGGCGCCCCTGGCGCAGCCTCGAATAGCAGACATTGCGCACAATGGTGAGCAGCCACGGCCGCCCGTCGGCGCCCCGGAATCGGTCCATCGACCGATAGGCCCGCAGGCAGGCGTCCTGGAGGGCATCCTCGGCATCGTGCGGGTCGCGCAGCAGCCAGCGCGCAAGGTTATAGGCGGCATCCATGTGAGGCAGCATCAGCTGTTCGAAAGTCGGCGACACCGGTGGCGCGGAGGCTTCCATCTGTAATATAACGCCTGGGGGGTTCGTTTTATTCCCGGCCGGGCGGGAAAGGCTGATTTTCTCTGCAGTGGGAATATTCCGCCGGCGGCCGGCGTATTCAACGGCAAAGGGGCAGTGCGCCCCCATTCAACAGCCCACCTCAAAAGACAAGGGACACAATATGAACGACTCCATTATCGACGATCCGAGCACGGACGGCATCGACCGCCGCGGCTTCCTCAAATGCATGGCCTGGGCGGGGACCGGGGTGGTGTGGACGCTGAGCGGCGGCATCCTCACGTCGCGGGCGCTCGGCCAGGCGGCGGCCTCCGGGTCGTCGGATCTGGTGCAGGCCCCGGCCGGCACGCTGAACTTTGTCCAGATCAGCGACAGCCACATCGGCTTCAGCAAGCCCGCCAACAGGGATGTGAGCGCGACGTTCCGCGAGACGATTGCGCGGATAAACGCCCTGCCGGTCGCCCCCGAGTTCCTGCTTCACACCGGCGACCTCACGCACCTCGCGGAGGCTGACGAATTTGACGGGCTGCAGCAGATGCTGAAGGACTGCCGCACGAGCCAGGTCTTCTACGTGCCCGGCGAGCACGACATCCTCAACGACAACGGGGCCATGTACCTCGAGCGCTTCGGCAAGGGCACCCGCGGCGCGGGCTGGTACAGCTTTGACCAGAAGGGGGTTCATTTTGTCGGCCTGGTCAACGTTAACGGAATATCCGAGGGAGGCCTGGGGGTCATGGGCCCCGAGCAGCTCGAATGGCTGGCAAGGGACCTCGCCCCCGTCTCCTCCGAGACGCCCGTGGTCGTCTTTGCCCACGTCCCGCTTTGGATGGTGTACCCGAAGTGGGGGTGGGGCACCGACGACGGGGCGCGGGCGCTCGCGCTCCTGAAGCGGTTTGGGTCCGTCACGGTGCTCAACGGGCACATCCACCAGGCGGTGCAGAAGGTCGAGGGGAACATGACGTTCCACACCGCCCGCTCGACCGCCTTTCCCCAGCCCGCCCCCGGCACGGCTCCAAAGGCCGGCCCGATGGTCGTCGAGGCCTCGAGGCTGCGCTCGTTCCTTGGCCTGACGAGCGTCTCATACGTCGAGAGCCACCCCACGCTGGCCATCGTCGATTCGACCCTGGCTTCCCTTTGAGCGATGCACGCCGCGACTTGGGCGAAGATGCACGGGGCGAGCGTGCATTTCCCGATAGCGCTGGTGCTTTGCTCCTTCGCGCTGGACGCGGCGGGTCTCCTGTTTTCGGGTCTTGCGGCGCGGCGGGGACTCCACGCGGCGGGATACTGGACGCTCCTCGTCGGTGCCGCCGGAACTGTGCCGGCTGTCATTTCCGGCTTGGTGATGACGAAGGGCGTCGTACTTGGCCATGACGCGCTCCGGCTTCATCACCTCTTTGCGTGGCCGGCGTTTGCGCTGATCGTAGGAACCGCGGCGTGGCGCTCGCTCGCATCCGGTTTCGCGACGCGCAGGGAGCTTGCCGCCTATCTCGCGGTGGTGGGGCTTGCCGCCGCGCTCGTGTCGGCCGCGGGGTACTGGGGCGGCGAGATGCTGCTTGCCCGTTAGGGCCGGCGAATGGAGATGCCTATCCCAGCGGTCAGTCCCGGCCGGCGGCGGGCCCTCGCGATCGTCGCGTCCCTGCTGGCAATTGGCTCGGCCTTCGGACTCTCGGTCGGCCTTCGGCGCGCCGAGGCCCGCTCCTCCCGCCAGCAGCCTACGCCCGAGGCGTGGCTCGAGACCCCCACGCCGACGTCGACCGCGCGGGTGGCCCAGGGGCGCAGGCTCTTCCTCGGAAGCTGCGCCCACTGCCATGGCGCGGACGCGGCGGGCGACGAGGGGCCCGACCTTCACGGCGCCGAGGTGAGCGACCGCTACATCGCGCACATCATCACTCACGGGATAAAGGGCGAGATGCCTTCGTTCGCGAAAAAACTCGGATCCCCCGACATCGCGGACCTCACAGCCTATCTGCGCTCGCTCGAATGACACGGCCCGGGCGCGGGACAAAAGGGTATCGACTCCCCGGCGCCCCGGGCATTCGCTTGCGCGATGACCCCCTCCCTTTTCCGGTGCGCGTTGCCGGTGCTGGCCGCAAGCGTCGGCCTAGGAGCCGAGCCCCGGGCCGTCAATCTCTGGCCGGACACGGCCCCGGGCGAAAGGGGCGACATCGGCGTGGAGCACGACACGACCAAGCC
>Ga0302325_10002864_pt1 | contig 41419 bp, 28 predicted proteins | sample Palsa_T0_2_FD_201948 | JGI IMG/M metagenome (GOLD analysis project Ga0302325, IMG submission 201948) | Peat permafrost microbial communities from Stordalen Mire near Abisko, Sweden - Palsa_T0_2 | ecosystem: Environmental > Terrestrial > Soil > Palsa > Peat permafrost | place: Sweden: Abisko...
GATCGCTCTTGCGGAATAGGGACCGCGCGCAAAGTCGAGCCAGTCCCCAAAGACCGTGGCGTTGTAAGCAAACCACACCAGTGGCGCGGCGACAACAAGAATGCTGGCGAGCCAGAATGCGTGTGAGTGCAGTTGGCTGCGGCGGAGAAGCGTGATGCCGATGGATGACCATGCGAGGAAGGCGAGAATCCATCCGTCATAGCGCGTGTAGATTGCGGCGACGAGAACGACAGCGATGAGCCAGAGAAGTCGTGTGCAGTGAGCCGGGTTATTGTCGACGGAGTGCCTCCACTCCACGAGCCAAACAGCCGTCCAAATCAATTCGCAGAGAAATAGCGGCTCCGTCATTGCCGTTGTCTGCAGATAGAGCAAATTTGGATTGAGGCCAAAGAAGGTCAGAGCGACAAGCGCGGCTGCTGTCGAGAGCCATTGGCGCGCAAGTTGGTAAATCCCGACGCATCCGAAAATATATGCCAGAGCCGATGGAATCATGCCAGCGATGCCGTCAGCCCACCAGCGGTAGACGGCGACGAAGGGAATCATGAGCAGATGCGGGAGTGGCAGCCAGACTGATCCAAGCTGTTTGAGCCCCGGATAATGCGAATCGATGACACGGCGTGCGATGGCAAGATGCGCCACGGCGTCGCCATAGTTGAGCATCGCGCCATGCTGCCAGCTCCACGCGACCGCAACAGCCGATGCCGCCGCGCAGGAGACCAGCACTGTAAATGTTTCGGCACGGCGGAGTGGCGGTTCAGTCAAGGTGCGTCAACTCACGGAAGATGTTGAAGCGCTCGTCGATTTCTTTGCGCGAGAGCTCCTGGAGGCGATCAGTGCCGAAGCGCTCGACCGCGAAGGAGCCCATGACGGAGCCGTAGAACATGGCGCGGCGGAATGCGCCGGGTGTGAGTTCGGGCTGAGATGCGAGATAGCCGAAGAAGCCGCCGGCGAAGCTATCGCCCGCGCCGGTGGGATCGACGATTTCTTCGAGCGGCAAGGCCGGTGCACGGAAAGTTGTGGCGCCGAGATTTTTGGGCGACTTGCCAAAGAAAGCGGTCGCGCCATACTCGCCGTGCTTGACAACGAGCATGCGCGGGCCCAACTCGAGGACTGCGCGCGCGGCCTGCACGAGGTTGGAATTTCCGGCGATCATGCGTGTCTCGGTGTCGTTGATGAGCAGGATGTCGAGGCCCTTGAGCACTTCGAGCAGCGCAGGCTTATGGTCCTTGATCCAATAATTCATTGTGTCGCCGGCTACCAGCTTTGCATTGGGTGTGGCTTCACGTACGCGGCGCTGCAACACGGGATCGATGTTGGCGAGGAAAAGGAACTCGGAATCGCGGTAGGAGTCCGGAATTTTTGGTTCAAAGCCGGCGAAGACATTGAGATCAGTCTTGAGGGTTTTGGCCTCGTTCAGATTCTCGAGATAGGAGCCTTGCCAGAAGAAGCTTTTGCCAGGAGCGCGCTCGATTCCGCGGATATCGATCTTGTGCGCATCAAACACGGCTTGCTGTTCGGGGCCGAAATCCTCGCCGACGACGGCGATGACGCGTACTTGCGTGAAGTAACTCGCGGCGAGCGAGAAATAGGTTGCCGCGCCAGCGAGGCAGCGTTCCCGGCGGCCGGCCGGGGTTTCGACGGTATCAAAGGCGACGCTGCCGACTACAGTAATTGACATTTTTTCCCTTCCAAGTGAACTAAGTGAAGTGGCCCCACCGCAGGTGGTTACCAGCTATGATATTTGCCGTAGAGGAGTTTGAGGCGTTCTTTCGCTGCTGCGGGAATAGCGTCGGGCTGCGTCAGAATGGCGAAGCGGGCAGCCGTGGCGCAGGCGCAGGTGCGTTCAGTTGGCAGCGCAGCCACGGCGGCTTTCACGACTTTGCAGGCATTTTCGGCGTTCTGGTGAAGGACAGCGACGATTTCTTCTATCGTGACGGCATCGTGGCCTTCGCGCCAGCAATCGTAGTCGGTGACCATGGCGATGGTGGCGTAGCAGATTTCGGCTTCGCGCGCGAGTTTGGCTTCCTGCAGGTTGGTCATGCCGATCACGTCTGCGTCCCAGCTGCGATAGAGGTTCGACTCGGCCTTGGTGGAGAACTGCGGGCCTTCCATACAGACGTAGGTGCCCCCGAGTTTGCCGACGACACCGACGGTAGTGCAGGCTTTCGATGCGGCATTGGCGACAGTGGCGCAGACGGGATCGCCGAAGGCCACGTGACCGACGACGCCATCTCCGAAGAAAGTGGAGATGCGATGGAACGTTCGATCGATGAACTGATCGGGGATGACGAAGTCGGTGGGCTTGTGCTCTTCCTTGAGCGAACCGACAGCGGAGACGGAAATGATTCGCTCGACGCCGAGTTTTTTGAAGGCGTAGATGTTGGCGCGGAAGTTGAGTTCCGAGGGAAGAATGCGATGACCGCGACCGTGGCGCGCGAGGAAAGCGACCTTGCTGCCTTCCAGTTCACCGAGCACGAAGGGATCAGACGGATCGCCAAAAGGCGTGTCCACGCGTACTTCATGCTGATTGGTAAAGCCTGGCATGGAATAGAGCCCGCTGCCGCCGATGATGCCGATTTCCGCTTGAGCCAAGACTTGCTCCTTACCCACGACGCGCAGACGACTGCGCAGCCGCGGGCAGATTGTGTCGCAAACATCTCAGTATAAGGGTTGGGCGCGGAGAAGACTCTTTAAAGGGGCGAGAGCTGGAATGGGCTCAGAGATGGAGAAAGCGATCGGCGCCGTAAACGAGGCCGAGGGTCACGAGTGCGATGAAAACTTCGCCGATGGCTCCAACAGCAAATGGACGCCAACCCTGCTTGCCAAGTTCGCGAAAGCTTGTGCGCAGACCCACGCCCGCAAACGTGAGCAGGAATGCCCAACGGGAGAGGTTCGCAAGGGATGTGAGCTGCGGCTTGGTGAAGAAGCTGAGCGTGGCGAGAAGCGAGATGAGGAGAAATCCGAGCACAAATTTCGGGAATTTTTGCCAGAGGAATTGCGCCTTGTTTCCGATGGCCTGGGCCTGGCCGCGTGATGCCCAATAGATTGCGTAAGCGAGGACGACGAAGCCGATCAGAGCGTTGCGCGAGGTTTTAGCCAGCACGGCGACCTTGCCGGCGGCATCGGAATAGAGTGCTCCGGCGGCGGTGGCTTCTGCGGTGTTGTCGACGGCGAGGCCGGCCCAGAGGCCATAGGCTTTGTCGCTGAGATGGAGCGAGTGGCCGATCAACGGGAACGTGAAGAGTGACAGCGCGCCGAGCGCGAGGATGGCGGCGATGGCGTAGGACGCGTCTTCGTCGTCCGCATCAATGGCGGGCTTGGCGGCGATGATGGCGGAGACGCCGCAGATGGAGGAGCCGACGGCGAGAAGCGATGTGAGTTTGGGCTTCAGTTTGAAACTGCGACCGAGGATGTGCATGAAGGTGAGTGAGAGCGTGAGGGCGACGGCGACGAGGAGGAGCGAAATGCCGCCGAGATGGAGGATGTCGCCGAGCAGAAAACGGGAGCCGAGGAGGACGATGCCGGCTTTAAGCCAGAACTCGTAGGTGGCAACACCGGGCTGAAAGATGCGCGGGACGCCGACGGTATTCGCGATCAGAAGGCCGAGGACGATGGCCCAGAGGACGTACTCGATGTTGGGAAAGACAATGTGGTGCGACTTGGTGTAGGCGGCGATGGACTGCTCAATGAATTTTCCGGCGTAGCCTACGGCAGCCAGCAACAGCAAGCCGGGGACGAGCGCCACGATGCGACGGCCCAGATGAATCGGCTCATCAAGACCGATGGTGCGGGTGGTGTTGGCAGCGGTGGCCATAGAAGTCTCCTTGCATAAGTGACAGATCGGAACGCGCGCAATTCCGGCGCACGTCTGGCTATACGAGAGCTCGCGCGTTCACCACTTGACGGTGGGGATCACGTTGAGGCGAACGAGCAGGGCAAGAATGAGCGCGAGCGCGACGGCATAAACGTCGAGCGAGAGACCGCGCCGGCGTGCAGTGGGTTCTGGCATGGGTTGCTCCGATTTGGTTGTGGATCAGGCTCTGACTGAGACGCCTTCCGCTGCGAATTGCTGAATGACAGCGGATTCCCGGATAGCCCAGCCGGCGATGAGCAGGCTGGGGGCGGGGACAGGTTCGGCGTCGCCGAGGGCGGCGAGAGTGGTACATCGGATTTGCTGGTCGGGGTGGCCGGCGCGCGAAACGATCGCGCAGGGGAACTCGGGTGGCAGGCCTTCCTGGAGCCATTCCAGTGCGAGCAGACGCATATCGCGGCCCGGCATATAAACGATGCGCGTGGCGTCTTCGAGATGCGGAAGCGGTGCGTGATTGTGCGATTGCGCGTGGTGGCCTGTCGAGAAGATGACGTTCGAGGCTGAGTTGCGGCTGGTGAGCGAGCAGCCTACGGCAGCTGCGGCAGCGAAGGCGGCCGTGATGCCGGGAACAATCTCGAAGGGAATTTCGGCGGCGGTGAGGGCTGCAATTTCCTCTGCGGCGCGGCCAAAGATGAGGGGGTCGCCGCTTTTGAGGCGGACGACGCTGCGTTGCGCGCGGGCGTGCGAGATCATCAACTCGTGGATTTCTTGCTGCGTGACGCTTTTTGCGCCGCAGCGCTTGCCCACGTTGACGATTTCGGCGGAGCCAGCGGCGAGATCGAGGATTGGCTGCGGGACCAGATCATCATGAAGGATGACATCGGCGGATTGGATGAGGCGCAGCGCTTTGACGGTGAGCAGATCGGGATCGCCGGGGCCAGCGCCAACGAGGAAGACTTTGCCGCGTTGATCGTCGCTGCGCGAACGCGCGAGTTGACGCGTGGAGCAGGTGGGCGAGTCGCAGATTTGACGATGCGCCAGTTCGTGCAGGAGAAGCTTGCGCTCTTCGCTGCGGGGATAGGTCGTGAGGGCTTCGCGGCGGAGCTGGCCGACATTCGCGAGCCATGGGCCCAGATCGGACGGAAGCTGCTCGTCGATTTCCCGCCGAAGGCGCTGCGCGAAGGCGGGACTTTCGCCGGCGGTCGAGATCGCGATCTGGAGATCGCCGCGGCTGACGATGGATCCGAAGAAGAAATCGCAGTTCGGAATATCGTCGACCGAGTTGCACAGGATGCCGCGCTCGAGGGCGCCTTGGTAGACGGCCGCGTTGACTTCAGGACTGTCTGTGGCCGCGATGACGACAAAGTTTCCGTCGAGATCGGAGGAATAGAACGAACGTTCGATCCATTCGAGCTTTCCTTCGGCGGCAAGCTGGCGGATTTCTTCGTGCGCTCGTGGAGCGACGACGCGCAGACGAATCCCAGTCTTAAGCAAACTGCCGATCTTGTCGAGCGCGACAGTTCCGGCGCCGACCAGGAGGCCAGGACGTCCGTCGAGCTTGAGGAAGATGGGCAGCAGGCTCATATCGTGTATCTCAGTCGGCTACGCTGTGGGGCACGCGGCCGGTGGGCAAATCGCGTTCTACGGCGGCGAGGACTTCTCCGGAGAGTTGGGCGCGCAGTTCGTCATTGGTGTGGCGGGCAAACCATTGGCGCAGGTTTTCCTCCTGGTTGCGTCCTGCAAGGTAGTGCTTCAGCAAGCGCTCGATGGCTTCGGGGACAAGCGGAGCAGGGCAGCGGTAACCCACTGGGCGCGCAACGTTGGCGTACTGTCCAACGGCTCCGCCTAGGCAGAAATAATAGGCGTCGGTGAGTTTGCCGTCGTGCTTGATTTTTTTGCCTTCGACGCCGATGTCGGCGATCCAATGCTGGCCGCAACTGTTGGGGCAGCCGGTAACGTGCAGGCGAAGCTGCTGATCGAATTGGGGCACGCGCTCTTCGAGCTCGTCTACGAGCCAGCGAGCGAAACCCTTGGTCTCCGTGATGGCGAGCTTGCAGAATTCGGTGCCCGTGCAGGCGACTGTGCCGCGCCAGAAGTTGGTGGCTTCGACATGAAGACCGATCTGGCCGAGTTCGCGGACAAGCTCGCTGGCTTTGCTGTTAGGCACATTGATGAAGAGCAGGTTCTGCGAAACGGTGGCGCGCAATTCTCCGCTGCCAAAGCGTTCGGAGAGTTCGGCGGCGACTTCGAGCTGTTCTCCGGTGAGGCGGCCGCGCAGGACCGTTGCACCTACGTAGCTCAGGTCCGGCTTGCGCTGCGGATGAACACCTGCGTGATCGCGGAAGACGTCGCTCGGGACTTGTTCTTCGCCTGCCGGAGGAAGCGTGAAATTGAGGCGCGACTGGAGTTCGCCGAGGAATCGATCTGGGGTCCAGCCTTCTTTCATGAATAGATACTTGAGGCGCGCACGGTCGCGGCTCTCGCGCAGGCCCTGCTGCTCGCGGAAGATTTCAGTGACACCGCGAACTGCTGCGACGGCCTGATTCGGAAGCAGGAAGGCATTGAGGCGAACGGCGAGATGCGGCTCATTGGAGAGACCGCCGCCGACGCGGAGAGAGAAGCCGACTTGGCCGTCGCGTGTAGCAGGAGTGAGGCCAATGTCGTTGATTTCTGGATAAGTGCACCAGGACGGGCAACCGGTCGCGGAGATTTTGAATTTGCGTGGCAGGTTGTAGAAGTCTGGATTCGCAGTGAGAAGATGTGCTGCTTCCACGGCGATGGGGGATGCGTCGAGGACCTCATCGGCGGCGATTCCGGCGAGCGGGCAGCCAGTAACGTTGCGGACTACGTCGCCGCAGGCGCCTTTGGGCGACAGGCCGATGGCATCGAGCGCGTCGACCACTTCGGGAAGTGACTCAATCGTCAGCCAATGCAACTGAATGTTCTGGCGGACGGTGATGTCGGCGAGGTTGCGTGCGTACTTGCGGCTGATGCCGGCGATGATACGGAGTTGGTGCGCGGTGAGGATGCCGTTGGGAATGCCGATGCGCATCATGAAGTAGTCGGAGGCGAGTCCTTCGCCGCCCTTGCCGCCGGTGGCGCCGACGCCGTCGCCCTGGGTGTAGACGCCCCACCACTTGAAATAAAGAGAGGCCCACTCGGGCACGACGCTGGAGCGGCCTTCGCGCGCGAACGTGCGCACTTCATCGAAGGCCTCCCAGGGATTCTTCGCGAGCTTGAGGCGCTCGGAGCGTTGCGCTTTTGTTTCTTTCACCGGAACGGACTGATCCATTATTCCCCTTCAGCAGAAGTAGAAAGCCCGCGGCAGCAACGGCTGTATCGCGGGCTTACGGAAACCTTGAATTGCGAGTGGATGTTTGAACTCGAGGTCACCTCAGCGCGCGAAGCGCATACAAGGGCGACAACAGGAAAAACGATCCATAGATAGATGATGGCAGGGGGATGTGGAAAATGCAAGGGGACTGGCAATGGCGTGGGGTGACCTGCCGAATGAAACGGTTCCACGCGGGGTCTGTGCTTTCCCAGGTCCCAAAACTAGGGACCTGGGGCACCCAATTTCGTGCTGATTGAGGTTCGCGACATTCAACCTACATGCCGTTGTCGGTGCTTTGGTCGGGGTGGAGGACACGGTAAGTTGTGCCGCCGTGGGACCAGACGAGGAGCAGGATGTCCTTGCCGCTCGGGACCCCGTGCACCTGGTTGACGAAGCTGTCGGCGCTTTCAACCGCATGCCGGTTGACTTCGAGGATGACATCGCCGGGGGCCAGACCGGCGTCATCGGCTGGGCTCGCGGGACGGACGCTTTCGATGGCCGCGCCTTTCACCTGCGTGGGAACGTTGAGCTGCGAGCGCAGATCAGGCGTGAGATTAGCTACCGCTAGTCCGAGTTTGCCATGCTGCTCCCCGGAGTTAGTGTTGGAGGCTTCTTCTGTCTCCTTATGGAATTCGCCGACGGTGACTTTGAGAGTTTCCGGCTTGCCATCCCGCAGGATGCCGAGGTTGACGGTGTTGCCAGGCGCAGTTTGCGAGACCGCAACCTGCAGGGCGCCGCTGCTCTCGATTTTCTTGCCATTCAATTCGCGCAGCACGTCGCCGCCTGTGAGTCCGGCGCGGCTGGCGGGCGAGTCGGGCGTTACCTGGCTGACGATAGCGCCGGTGGCGTCGGGAAGGTTGAAGAATGTGGCGTTCTCTGGCGTCACGTTGTTCATGCTGATGCCGAGATAGCCGTGATGCACAGTGCCGCTCTTGATGATCTGCTCGGCGGAGGCATGGGCAATCTCCGAGGGGATGGCGAAGCCTGCGCCGGCAAAGGAGCCGCTGCCGGTGATGATGAAGGTGTTGATGCCGACCAGTTCGCCATGCGCGTCTACGAGCGGGCCGCCCGAGTTGCCCTGGTTGATGGCAGCGTCGGTCTGGATGAAGTCGCCGGGTTTGCGCGCGTCATCGCTATAGGGGTTGGGGCGATGGAGCGCGCTCACGATACCGCGCGTTACGGAGAACTGGAAGTACCCGAATGGACTGCCGAAGGCGAGGACCGTTTGACCGGGATGCAATTGAGCCGAGTCGCCCCAGGCGATGCTGGGCAGGTTTTTTGCGTCGATTTTAATGACGGCGAGGTCGTTCAGCTTGTCGACGCCGATGAGCTTGGCAGGGAAGACGCGCCGGTCGTTGAGGGTGACATTGATTTTCATCGAGCCGTCAACGACGTGGTTGTTGGTGAGGATGTAGCCATCGGGCGAGAGGATGACGCCACTACCGATGCCATGCTCAATTTGCTGTTGCTGGGGCATACCCTGCATGGGGCCCTGCGGACCGAAGCCGAAGAAACGGCGGAACTCCGGTGGCAGATTCTGCGCGCCTCCGCCTGAGTCGGGGCCGTTGTCATCGTCGGCATCTTCGTGTCCATGCGAAGTGACCGAGACGTTGACGACGGCTGGCGTGACGCGCGAGGCAACTGCTTCCACTGCATTGTCGAGCGAGACGAGCGAGGAGACGCTCGAGTCATCGAGCGGTGAAGCGGTGCCGAGTACACCGGCCACACTAGCGGCGTGGACCTGGTTGTGGCCGATAAAGAGTGCACCGCCGAGCAGGAGAGCTGCGGTGACCCCGGCAGGGAGAGCAAGCTTCTTCGCCTTTGCTACTAATGAATTAGTTGATGCTGACATGTTTGTTTCTCCGTTTGTGTGAAGTTGATGTTTAGAGTTGGATCACGAACCAGCCCATCGGTAGTACGGCAGGCTGGGAGGAATTGGAATCCGCGGGAACGATGCGGAAGATGAGGCGTGTGACGGTGAGGTGGTTTGGCGCCTGGGTTTTCGCTGGCTTGCCAGTGTTGGATTTCGCGGATGCATCGTCTGAAGATTTCGATGTGGTGTTGTTGTCGGCGGCCGGAGCGGTGTCGTAGTCTGCGATGTTTTGCGCTGTGGGAGCGGACGTTTCGACCTGCTCCCATGCTGTGAAGACGATGAGTTGCTGTGGAGCTTCCACCGCTTGGGGCGCGTGCTTGGCGGTGCGGGTGCTTACATTCTGGGCGTGAACGCCGGGCTCGGACAAGAGGACGCGCGGCTCTCCAACCGCGATGGTTCTCGCTAGCGGAGCCCGACCTGCGAGCGGCTTAGTCAAAGGAGCCGCCGGCATGATGGCTTTGGCATGCACCGCATGGAGTCCGCGGGGGAGCTGTGCGCTTCGCGGATCGGATGGATAAACGGCATCGCCGAGTTGTGCGGTCGCTTCGATGTCCGGGGTTGCGATGGCATGCGTGGGCGCAACGAAGGTCACGAGTTGCGGGCAGCGGCCGAGCTCTACTGTGACTGCGAAAAGACTGCAGCCGATGACGGCGAGCAAGGCCCGCGCAGCGATGGGGTGCATGACCCGGTTGCGGCGCAGGATGCTGTGGACACGATGAACGAGTTCGGAGCGGCGCTGCCATGCGCCCAATGATAGGGCCTCGGCACTGTGTTGCAGACCCCGTTCGGCGAGGCTGGCGAGGCAGGCGGCGTAGGCGCGCGGGGCTTGCGTAGTGCGGACGACGGCTTCATCGCACGCCATCTCGCGTTCTTTCCCGAGCCGCCGGTCGATCCACACGAGCGCGGGGTTCAGCGGAAAGAGAACCAGGCAAAGTTTTTGAAAAAGATTGGTCCAATCGTCGCGGCGGCGGAGGTGTTCGGTTTCGTGAAGCACGATTTGTTCGAGTTCGCCGGAAGTGATGCGCGCGAGGAGCCAATCGGGAATGAGGATGCGCGGCGCGAAGAAACCGATGACACTGGGGCGGTCGAGGCACTGGGTGCGGCAGATTTCAAAAGAGCGTTTGGATTGGAGAAGAGCCGGAATGTCGACTGGAGTCGCGGTGCTCCAGAGGCGGCGAAGACGGAGGACGTGGAAAGCGAGGTCTGTGGCGCGCGCAGCGGAGGCGATGAGCCAGAGGGCAGCAAGGACGATGGACCAGCGGGTGTCGAATTGGAGCCAGGCATTCCTCGTGGCTGCGGTCGGAGCTGCGAAAGTGGCCGCAGGTGCCGATCCGAGAAGTGCAAATACTTGTGGCACGAACGGCAGAGCGACCATTGAGACAAAGGCGGTGGTCCAGAGTGCGAAACGGTGCGCCGCAGAGATGCGCGGCGCGAATTTGAGGCAGAGAGCGAGTGAACCGGCGACGGCGAGGCCTTGCCACATGCTGGTGACGGCAGTTGGGGCAGCCGCGTGGGCGAAAGATTCAAAGAGCGAAGCGAGAGCGGAGAGCATCATGGTTCAGGCCTCCCTCGCGGTGTCGGGTGCCGCTACGGCAATCGCTTCTTTGAGGCGCTGCAGTTCTTCTTGCGAGAGTTCTTCATCGCCTAGAAGAGAGAGAAGCAGGCGCTCGCGGGAGTTGCCGAAGAAGCGGTTGAGAACGTGGCGGACCTCAGAACGGCTGGCTTCGTGCTCGGCGATAGAGGGGCTGTAGACAAAGGCGCGGCCCTCTTGCCGGTGTTCGACGTAGCCTTTTTGCTCGAGGATACGGATGGTGGTTAAGACCGAATTGTAGGCCAGCGGTTCGCCCTCCGGCATGGCGGCAACCAAGTCCGTGACGGCGGAATCGCCGCGGCGCCAGAGGATCTTCATCAGCCGGAGCTCGGCTTCGGTTAACGTATTGGATTTTTTGGGCGGCACTCTAACCTACTGATTTTGTTAGGAAGCGCGGATTGGGCGACATCCTTACAACCACTATAGACGAAGAACTAAAGGATTAGTTGCTAAATCTTAAGAACGAATTCTATCGCCAAGAAGGCGATCTCTTTCTGATCTGTTGTCAGCGTGCCGGGGCTGCGGGAATGACTCTGCGGCTACGGAAACCCGACGGCTGGAGGAGGTTGTAGGCGATGACGGCTGCGGGGATGAGAAAGGCCGTGGAGCCGAAGACCCACATGACGACTGCGCCCAGGACCTGGTCTGGCAGGGGTTGGATCTGCAGCGGGTTGGGATGGGTGGAGTAGTACGGATAGACTGGGCGGCCGCAAAAGGCGAGGAAGGCCGAGAGCGCGGTGTTCACGAAGTCGGCTCCGATGAGGTAGAGGAGGATGCTCCAGCTGTGCGGGCGGCGCGCGGCGGGCCAGGGGCGGATGAGGCACCACCAGAAGAGAAGCGATGTCGAGAGGAAGCAGATGTGCTCGAAGTCGTGCCAGTGTTCGTGTTCCAGGGCGAAGTCATAGGCTGCGGGGACGTGCCAGGCGAGGAAGGTGAGATTCATCGCGAACCAGGCGAAACGTGGACGGACGAGTTGATGCATGAGGCTGCGCAGCGGACGGAAGCGCAGGAGTGGGCCAACGATTGAGATGCGCACGAGGCGCGGCAGGCCGCGGAGCAAGGGGACGACGGGAAGACCGAGAAGGACGAGGGGCGGGACAACAGACATCAATATGAGGTGCTCGATCATGTGCGCGCTGAGCAGTTCGTCGGCGAGTGCTTCGAGGGGTGAGCCGATGGAGATCCAAAGACAGGCGAGGCCAGCAAAAAACGAAAGCAGGCGATCGACGTTGAACTGAGCGGGGCGTGTTTTGCGGAGGGCGAGCCAGCCACGGAGATACACGATCGCGGTGAGGATGATGGCGAGAGTCAACCAGATGGGAAGAGACCACTCGTCTTGCACGGATTGGAAGGGGTCGGCCATCGATTAAGGGGTTTTCGCTGATGGAGGCGGTGGAACAGGGATGCGCATGGCTCCGGATTGCGTGAGCGTGTGCGACGCGTCGATGGCGGGTGAGAGATTGTTTCCGCGCAGTGTCATGAGGAAGGCAACGAGGGCGCGGGTTTCGGCGGGCGAGAGCGCGTTGCCGTAGGCGGGCATGTTGCCTCCACCTTGCAAGACTTGGCGAATGATCTGGTCTTCGGTCATGCGTGCGGCGATGGCGTCGAGTGCGGGGCCGCGCATGCCGCCCGCACCGCCGAGGGCGTGGCAGTTGCGGCACTGTTTGTCCTGAAGCACGAGCGCGCCCTGGCGTTCGAGGGGCGAGCGGCCTTTGAGATAGGCCGTCGGCGTCGGATCGCCGGACCAGGCTTCCATCAGCGGGCTCCACGGAGTGAATGTTGCAAGGTGTGTGAAGACGCCCAGCGTGACGGCGATGACCGCGACCATGAGCACGGCGACGGGGCGGCGCGACCAATGTTTTTCTCCTTCACCGGCAACGAGAGGGAGAAGCAGCATTCCGCCGATGACGACGACGGGCGCGATAAAGAGGAAGGGCGTCTCGAGTTCAGGGGGCAGATAGGCAAGGACCGCGTAGATCCAGAGGAAGAAGAAATCGGGTTTGGGCGCGGTTTGAATGATGGTGGGGTCGGGTTGGCCGCTGGGGCCAAAGGGTCCGAAGAACAGCGCGCAGGCAACGACGGAAAGCAAGATCGCGGCGGCAAAGACGGCGTCTTTCCATGCGGCGTCGGGGACGAATGGAACGCCTTGTTTGGAAGTGAGCTCGTGATACTCGTGATCGTAGGTGGCTTTGCTGACGATGCGGCCGGGCATGGGCCACTCATTCACGCCAAGATGAAGCACCATCCACACGTGTACCGCAACCATGGCGAGCAGGACGCCGGGAATGACGAAGACGTGAAGCGCGAAGAAACGCGAGAGAGTTTGGCCGCCTATGATGGGGCCGCCAAGCATCATGTGGACGAGCGGACCGCCGATCCAAGGGACGCGGCTGACGATGGATGCGCCAATGCCGAGGCCCCAGTAGGCGTCCTGATCGAAGCGCAGCACCTGGCCGGTGAAGGCCATGCCCAGCGTGCACAGCAAGAGAAAGACGCCGATGATCCAGGTGAGCTCGCGCGGGTATTTGTACGCGCCGAAGAGGAAAACCTGCACCATGTGGATGAGGACGATGGCGACCATGAAGTCCGATCCCCAACCATGAATGGCGCGCAGGAACCAGCCCAGGTAAATGCTGTGATTGAGGAATTGCAGGCTTGCCCAGGCTTCGCCGGCGGATGCGGTGTAGACGAGGGCAAGAAGAATGCCGGTAACGACCTGCAGCATGAGCAGCACGGTCGCGGCGGAGCCGAAGACATACCACCAGCTCGCGCTCGAAGGAGGCGTGGGGTGCGCGGCGGCTTCGGCGATCGGTTTGGTAAGGCCGAGACGCCGCTCGAACCATGCGTAGGTCTGGAAGGCGCGCTGTATCATGCCGGCCATGACGTTTCTTCCTTGTCTTGGACGGACGGGTTGGGTGCGATCTGAATGAGTGGCTTTTTGAGGCAAGCCGAGTTCGACAGGGTCGGCATTTGTCCGGCGTTGATCATTAGATTGTTGTTGGCGATGGAAAACTCATACTGAAACAGGCCGCGCTCGGGTGGGCCGGAAGCCCGCGAGCCGTCTTCGTAATACGCGCCGCCATGGCACGGGCACATGAATAGCTTCGACTGTTCGAACCAGCGCACGGGACAGCCAAGGTGGGCGCAATTGATCGCGAAGACTTGGAACTGATTGCCCTGGATGTGACGGACCCAGCAGGCGACGTTGCCGGTTTCGCCGTCGGATGCTGTGGTGACGGGATTGCGGTAGTCAACGAGGCGCGTTTCTCCCTCGGGGAAATTGCTGAGTGGACCGAGAGAGATCCAGGACTTATAGCTTGAATCTTTTTTGAAGGCCGGACCGAGAAGGTAGCCAAGGATAGGAACCGCGAGCACGGCGCCGACAGCACCGTTCAGATAGAGCGAGAGCTTGAAGAGGAACGCCCGGCGAGAGTGGGCTGCGGTTCTCAACTCGGGAACGGTAGTGGGAGTCGGCGAAGTTTGCGGCTGCGGCTGGCCGAAGGGCTCGTTGGCGTTGGTCATCGGTTCTCCTTGGCCGGAGTGCTTGGAGCGGCGACACTCGAAGGATTTTCATGCTGATTGGAAATGGATTGTTGCGTGCGATTTTGCCCGAGCCAGGCGACGATGTCGGTGATTTCCTGCGACGAGAGCGCGCGGCCGGAGATGTAGGAGCGCCAATCGGGCGCATTCGCGTCTGGGTGTCCGGCGACTACGAGACTGCGCAGACTTTGATCGTCGACGAGCGCCAGATAGGACTTGTCGACGATGGAGTGGGATGTGGAGTCCTGCGGCAACGGATTACTGGCGGACGAACGGACTCCGGTGCCGTCGGCGCCGTGGCAGCGTGCGCAGGCGGTGGCGTAGGCGGTTTGGCCGTTGGTTGGATTGCCCGGCGTTGGGTCGGAATAGGGGGGAAGTGCGATGCTGGAGAAATCGGAGGGGCGGCTCCATTCGTGCATCATCCCCTGCACGAGCGCGTCGACTTGCTGCTCGGTGAGCATGCCGCCGGAGCTTGCGGCGAACGCGGGCATCATGGTTGAGTGCATTCCTTTTGCGGTCGCTGTGCGAAGGTTGTCCCCGCCGGCGATGGCGAGATATGCCGGATTGTTGAGGGGAATCGCTGCACCGCCGCGTCCATTCTCGCCGTGGCATCCAGAGCAATTCTGTTTGTACAGAACGTGAAAATCAAGTTGCTTGTCGGGGCGCGCGACGTCGGCAGATGCGGACGGAACTCCGGGAACATGCGCGCAGCCAGCGCAGGCGAGCAGAATTGCGCCGGCGGCGAGGAGGGCCCGAGATGTGCGGAGGTGGGTCGTCATTTCAGGCTTTCCGGACCTCCCTCTTCGTCGAGGGGCTCGTTTGCGTGGATGCCCGCGCGGACGGCGAAGGGCAGAGCCTGGAACTGCGGTGTGCGCACTTTGGTATGGAGGTTGACGACGAAGCCGGCGACGAGGCCGAAGGCGATTTGCGATGGAACAAACCACCACCAGTCAATGCGCGCGTTGAGGATGGGGCTGACAATGCCGAGGACCGAGGAGAGCAAACCGGTCCAAAGCAATGGCGCGATGAAGCCCGCCGTAAGAATGGGCCAGCGTGGAAACATGGGAAGCATGGCTCCGTAGAGCAGACCAACGAGTAGAGACGAAACGGTGTGAATAGCGAGTGCTGCAAGAAAGCCCTCGATGTGGAATTGCGCGAGGAATGCGTCGCTCTGGCCGGCCCAGCTGACGAAACCGCCGGCAGCCATGAGATTCATGGCGTACCACAGGCTGTGATATTTGAGGACGCTGAAGATGGTGGCGGGGACGATCATGGCGATACCGCCAGCGATGCCGCCTCGGAGGCCGGTGGTGAATTGAAAGGTTTCGACGGGGATCATCTTGCGATGCATTGGGCCGGCGGGCAGGTATTCGATGGAGCTGCGGAAGCTGGGGACCTGCATAGGGTCCGGCGCGGCTTCGACGTATTCGTGCGCTTCGACGGGGAGTACGTTGCGGAACCAGCCGACTGCTGAGAAGAACATGAGCAGCAGGCCTAGAAGACTGACGCCGGGGCTGGTGACCATCCCGGTGACGAGGAGGGCGACGCCGAGTGCCAGAACCATGGGCCACGCGGTGGGCAGGGGCATGTGGATTTTGTTTCCGTGTTCCATCGGTTCCTCAGTTCAGCGATCGATCTCTGTGGCCGCGCAATCTCATGTGTTGAGGTTCGTGCTCTCCCAGGTCTGAAGATCCAGACCTGGGGCACCCGTTTTCGTGCCGTAAAACCAGCAAGTGACCTACCTTCCAACGATGTAGACAACGGTAAAGACGACGATCCAAACGGCGTCGACAAAGTGCCAGTAAATGGAAATGACTTCTAGGCGTTCGGCGTGATGCTGGTTGACTTTGCCCATGAGGGCGAAGACGAGGGTGAGGCCGAGCATGAAGAGGCCGACAAGGACGTGCGATGCATGCAGGCCGACCAGAGAGTAAAAAGTTGTGCCGAACAGGTTGGTACGAACGGTGAGGCCGAAGTGGTAGATCAGGTCGTACCATTCCATTGCTGTCGCCGCGAGGAAGATGCCGCCGAGAAGGACTGTCGCGGCGAGCCAGACTGCGCAGAGGTTCACCTTGGCGGATCGAAGCGAGTGGACGGCGAAGTGCACGGTGATGCTGCTTGAGAGAAGGCAGACGGAGGCGAACCACGGAATTTCGAGGACTTCGCGCGGGGTCGGGCCGGTGAGGCTCTTCCCTATATAGAAGAGATAGGCGACGACGAAAATGATGAAGATGGCGGATTCGGCGACGATGAGGCAGGCCATGCCCACGATGCCGCGCGAGGGCAGTTTCCATTCTTCGATTGGTTCGTGCGGCAATGCGACGACTGCACTCATCGCATCTCTCCTTGCGTTCGCGGATTATTCATAGTGTGCATCGGGTTCTTCGGGATGTTTTCGGTCCCATAGAGGACGGCGGCTTTCGACGGTTGGAATGATTGCGAAGTTGTAGCTGGGGGGCGGCGAGCTAGTGGACCATTCGAGTGTCCACGCATCCCATGGGTCGGGTCCGGCCTTCTCGCCTTTGAAGTAGGACGCGACCAGGTTGTAAACGAAGATGAGGGTGGCGATGGTCTGAAAGATGGCACCGCTTGAGACGATGAGGTTCCAGATCTCCCAGCCGCGGTCGGCTTCGTACGTATAGATGCGGCGCGGCATGCCAAGAATGCCGGGGATGTGCATGAAGTCGAAGGTGAGGTGGAACCCGATGATGAAGAGCCAGAAGTGCCAGGTGCCGAGTTTTTCCGAGAGCATGCGGCCCGTCATCTTCGGATACCAGTAATAGAAGGCCGAAAAGATCATGAACAAAATCGCGCCAACCAGCACGTAGTGAAAATGCGCGACAACAAAGTAGGAGCTGCCGAGCTGCCAGTCGAAGGGCGAGACGGAAAGCATGATGCCGGTGAGTCCGGCGACGAGGAATTGGAAGAGAAAACCGATGGCGAATTTCATCGGAGTGGTGAAGTGAATGTTGCCGCCCCAGAGAGTCGCGAGCCAGTTGAAGATTTTGATTCCAGTCGGCACGGAGATCACCATGGTTGAAAAGGTGAAGAAGGCATTGGGGCCTGCTCCCATGCCGACGGTGAACATGTGATGGGCCCAGACGCTGAGGCTGACGAAGCCGATGCCGACCGACGCCGCCACCATGGCTGGATAGCCGAAGATCGCTTTGCGCGAGAAGACAGGGATGATCTCGTTGGCGAAAGCGAAGGCGGGCAATACGAGGATGTAGACCTCGGGATGGCCGAAGATCCAGAAGAAGTGCATCCAGAGAACGGCCGAGCCGCCGGCCTGCGTGTCGAAGAAATGACCGCCGAGATAGCGATCGATGAGGAGCATGATTTGCGCGGCGGTGAGCGGGCTGATGGTGACAAAGACCAGGCCGCTGACGACGAGGTAGAGCCAGACCAAGAGCGGCATGCGGCTGAGCTTCATGCCGGGGCAGCGCATGCAAAGCGTGGTGGCGACGATGTTGAGTGCGGTGCCGATGCTGCCGATGCCACTGATAAGGATGCTGAGGGTCCAGTAGTCGGTGGAGTGGCCAGGCGAGAAGACGCGCGCGGTGAGCGGGGCGTAGGCGAACCAACCGACGTCGGGCGCGGTGCCTGCTCCATAGAGTCCGCTGCCAGCGAAGTAGCTGAAATAGAGCAGCAGGCCGCCGAAAGCCGCGACCCAGAAGCTGAAGGCGTTGAGGCGCGGAAAAGCCATGTCGCGCGCGCCGATCATGAGGGGAACAAGGTAGTTTCCAAAGCCAAACAGAATGGGCATGCCGACGAAGAAGACCATCGTGGTGCCGTGCATGGTGAAGAGGCGATTGAAGGTCTGCGGCGCAACGAAGGTGTTGTTGGGGACGGCGAGCTGAATGCGCATGAGGAGGGCTTCTGCGCCCGCGATGACGAGGAAGATGAGCGCATAGGCGATGTACATCAGGCCGATTTTTTTGTGATCGACGGTGGTGACCCAATCCTGGACGTGATAGAGCCAGTCGCGTCGGAGCGCTGGGCTGACTGTGACCTGTATTTGCGTGGCCATGGGCTCCTCGTTTTTCGATCCTCAATGAAGCGATGTGAGGTACTGGGTTACGGCATCGAGATCATGTTGGTTGAGGTGCATCGCTGGCATCAGGACGCCGGGCTTGAAGTGTGCGGGGTCGTCGATGAAGGCGCGGAGATTCTTTGCGTTGTTGGGAACCGCCCCGGAAGCGATGGTGTCGCGGCTACCGACGTGCGAGAGGTTGGGACCGAACGTGCCGTGCGCCGAGGTGCCGGAGATGGTGTGGCAGTTGACACAGGCATTGGCTTCGAAGACCGCGCGTCCAGCAGCGGCAGTTGGGGTTTGCGATGCAGTCTGCTGCTGCATTTTGATCCAGGCGGAAAACTCCCCAGGAGAGTCTGCATAGACACGCAGAAGCATCTTTGCGTGTTGGACGCCGCAATATTGCGCGCACTGCCCGAGATAAAGGCCGGGTTTTTCGGGATCGATCCACATCGTGTTGACTTTGTTCGGAATGAGATCCATTTTGCCGGCGAGGCGCGGTACCCAGAAACTGTGGTCGGTGTCCGCGGACGACATGGTGAGGTAGGTGGGCATGGGCTGCGTTGGATCGCTGACCGGCACATGCAATTCGTTGGCGGTGACGATGCCTAGCTTGGGGTAGCGATATTCCCACCAAAATTGATGGCCAATGACGACGACGTCGAGGGCGTTACTAGGCTTCGCGGCGGTTTGGGTAACAAAAATGACGCGGGCAGTGGCGAGAAAGAGGACGACGACGATAAGGATGGGAAGGACGGTCCAGGAGAGCTCGATCTGGGTGCTGCCATAGATCTGCGCGGGCTCCCGCTGGGTGTAACCGCGGCGATGGCGGTAACGGACGAGCGTGAAAAGAAGGAGACCGGCAACGATAAGGAAGATTACGGAACAGATGGCGAGGACCAGCATCGAGAGCCCGAAGATTGATCGGGCCGGGGTCCCTTGTGGAGCGAAGATGCTGGTCGAGGACTGGTCGAAGACGAAAGCGAGAAGGCGCGGCGTGGAGTGAACGATCGCGCCTGAGACACCAGGCGTGAGTCCGCAGGCACCGCACAGGACTGCGGGACCGGTGGCAAGATCGGCAACAGGCATTTCCAGAGAAAAGAACATCAATAGTCCTCAACGGCATTAGGTCGCGATCGAGAGTCCCTCCTGAACTGTTCGGACGTTCGTGGTCGATTGCGAGTGCCAGGATCTTGCTACCGGCGCGAAAACGAACTGCGATACCAGAAGGGGAATTCGTGCGGTGAAGATCAGATGATCGGGCCCGGGGTGTGGTTGCGCCGGGCTGAACAAATTCATCTTCCGCCGATGTTGGGCGAGGCCGGCAACTGAAACTGCACGAGCTGAGATTACCACTTTGTCGCGGGGCTGGGAATCAGGTTTCGGATCGGTTTCGCTTGATTTGAAACGGCTAATTAAGTTTGAAAAAGCAGTGAATCCTTCGCCGAGACGTGAACGCTGTGTTCACGGCGCCTAACTCTCACTCGATATTCGCCGATGAAGTGAGTGCAGCCGGCGCTCGTTTGCCTCGAATGTCAATGAGGCTTGGGAACCGCGGTGGCTGGAGATTGCAGTGGAAATGGAGCCATGGGGAGCAGGCATGGCATTCACAGTTCTTGTTGTTGACGATTCGCCGACCATGGTGATGAGCCTGAAGACCACTCTGACGATGAGAGGCTTTCAGGTCGAGACCGCGGGCAACGGCCGTGCAGCATTGGACAAACTGCAATCGGGACTCAAGCCCAACCTGGTGCTCACCGATATCAATATGCCGGTGATGGGAGGGATGGAGTTGATCCGGAACATCCGCGCGTTGCCGGACCTGAAATTCGTACCCATCCTGACGCTGACCACGGAGACCGAGGCCGGAAAGCGCGAAGAAGGCAAGCGGGCTGGAGCGACGGGTTGGCTTGTGAAGCCGTTGTCGGGCAATGACCTGATTGCCGTGATCAAGAAAGTGTTGCCGGGAGCATAGACGATGGGGTCAGCGACTCTACAAGCGACTCAGGAAGACTCGGCCGCGCCACCGGTGTTAGGGATGTGGGACGAGAGCGAGACTGATCCGCATCGTGAGAAACGGCTCCGGCGGATACCTATTCGTCGGCCATGCTGAGACGCTGCACAACATGAATCTGCCCCTGACTCCGGTGGCTCCCTCGCTCTACAGAAGGGTTGACGATGGCCGATGAAAACGATATGGCCGAAGTCTACGTACAGCCGGGCGAATCCCATCTGACGACCAAATCTGCCATTTTACGAACGCTGCTTGGCTCTTGCGTTGCAGTTGCATTCCTGGAAAAGCCTGGCGGCGTTGGCGCGCTTTGCCATCCGATGCTGCCGCACTGTCCCGAAAAAATAGCAAGAAGCTCGAATGTGAAAGATTCCAGACGATACGTTGATTTCGCCATACGTGAGCTGGCACAACGGTTCGACGCGCTTGGAATTGCACGCGCGAGCATGAAGGTTAAGCTTTTCGGCGGGGCCGACGTGTTGCATGTCCCTGTTGAGGGAGCGCGGCCGACGGTGGGTCGGCTGAATTGCGAATCTGCCATCCAGGTGCTGCGCGAAGAGGGGTTCGACGTTGCTGCCTCGAGTCTGGGTGGCACGAAAGGGTTGACTCTTGAATTCAATACCGGAACCGGGGAAGTGCTGGTACGGCGGATGAGGTGAGCAATTCCATCGAGAGGCGACGAGGCGGCCGCGACTGATATTGACAGGGATGGTGGAAAAAGGCGGGGATGTGACTGGAGAAGGAAATGGTCAGGGTTCTTATCGTTGACGATTCCGCCGTAGTTCGCCAGACAATGACGGCTGTGCTCTCGAGCGATCCGGAAATCGAAGTCATTGGCACAGCCGGAGACCCCTATGTCGCGACCGAACGAATCAAAGAGCAGGTTCCCGATGTGATTACGCTGGACATTGAGATGCCGCGCATGGATGGGCTCACCTTCTTAAAGAGGATTATGAGCCAGCATCCGATTCCGGTGGTGATCTGTTCGAGTCTCGCGGAGGACGGTGCGCAGAGCACGCTGCGTGCTCTCGAATACGGGGCCGTGGATATCATCGCCAAGCCGCGCCTGGGGACAAAGCAGTTTCTCGAAGACGCGCAGATAGAAATATGCCAGGCAGTGAAAGCTGCAGGGTGCGCGCGGCCCCAACTGCTGCGAGCCACGCGCAAGGTTAAGCCCAAGCTGACCGCCGACGCAATTCTTCCGGCTGCTACCCACGCGATGGCCGAGACAACAGAAAAAGTGGCGGTGATTGGCGCTTCGACCGGCGGCACCGAAGCACTCAAGTCACTGCTCGAGTCGTTTCCGGCGGATACTCCGGGGATTGTGATTGTGCAACATATGCCGGAGCTTTTCACGCGTGCTTTTGCGAATCGTCTTGACAGTCTCTGCGCAATCACTGTGAAGGAGGCCGAGAGCGATGATACCGTGATTCGAGGGCGTGCGCTGATCGCGCCCGGCAATCATCATCTGCTGCTTAAGAGAAGCGGCGCTCGCTACTTTGTGGAGATCAAGGACGGGCCGCTGGTGTGCCGGCATCGCCCCTCGGTGGACGTGCTGTTTCGCTCTGCCGCGCGGTATGCCGGACCAAATGCGGTCGGCGTGATCCTTACGGGAATGGGCGACGATGGCGCTCGTGGAATGGCTGAGATGAAGCAGGCTGGCGCCGCGACCGTTGCGCAGGACGAAGCTACATGCGTCGTCTTTGGGATGCCCAAAGAAGCCATCAAGTTTGGCGGAGTTGACCGGGTCTTGCCGTTGCAGTCGATTCCGGGCGCAATTCTCACCTACGCTCGATGAAATCCCGGTCAATTCCGAAACCAGCGCGCGTAAATGACTCGACCCGTGTGCCGTCGGGCCCGAGGCGCGGATTGCCCAAGAAGAGTGGAGCTATTCCAGATTCACTACTTTGACCGGGAGGATCATTCTGAGCAAGTTCGAATCGGGCGAACCAAAATGCTGTCTCGAATCGTGCGTATTTGATACGGACGCGGATATTAGTACCGCAGGCCCAATTTCATCGGGAAGTCCTCTTCGTCCTCCTCGAGTGGTAGCTGGTTGCAATATTCGCGAATGATGCTTTGCTGCCGACTCTGCAGAGCCAGGTGTGCCGCTGCGACCGTCACGAACAGGAGGGCGAAGTGCAACTGGCTGCTCTCGATCCATGGTTCGACTTGAAGCGGAAGGACAGCTACCAAAGGGAAAAACGTAAAGAATTTCAGCATTGTCATTGCGAGGTTGGGCTGTTCCCGGGCTTGTTCGCTTGTGAATGGCAGTGAAGTGACGGTGAGGAAAAAGGCGTCCGTGAGAAGCAGGCACATGCTCGCGGCAACGAGTATCTGAGCCGCGATGGCTTGGCCCGTGAGAAGTTCGGCGGGGGCGATGGCTCGAAATATGGAGCACGCGCCAAATGTGACGATGGCTGTCCAAAGAAGGACCCAGGTCCTGGCTGAAGATAATTCCTCCGTCAAAGTGTGAACATCCGGCGGGTTGCCATGAACAATGCGGAAGATCCATCTGCCGCGTTCATTGCCAGATGAGATAAATGCCATGCGAAGTCCCGCGACCATCCAGAAGACGACGATCCCCCCTGCGACTCTGATCCCGTCGGCTGAGACCTCTGTGCGGATCTGTTGATGGTTCACGGTGAAGCGCAGGATGCTTGCAGTGACGACTGACAAGCCGATGCCACCATAGAGAACAAGATAAATCCGATAGCGTGGAACGCGCAGGAGCGTCTGGCTGATGAAATGAAAGATTGCCCGGCGTAGCGGACCGCGAATCATTGTCGTGTGGAGGACCCGATTGATCGGTCGAAAAAGAAGATTCACCGCGCGATGCGAACCCGGACCTTCAACGAGCTGGCGCACCTTGCGAAGGTAGGCGAGGGGATATGTGAGGACGGCCATTAAAAATGCGAGAAGGATGGCGCAGAATCCAGTTCGCGCTAGCGTGGCATAGATCGGCAAAGCCTTCGCGCCTTCAATCAAGCATTGGTAGATGCCGAGAAACCAAAACGGCGGAAAGCAGCGTACGGCGAGACTTCCCGACTGAAGCATGGCCGGGACCACGCCCGAAACAACGGGAAACAGAAGCACGAATATTACCAGCAAAGTAATTGTGGATCCCTGCAGAAGCAATGCGACTTTGCGGAAGAGACGCTCGCCAAAGACGCAGATACACAAACCCTGCAAGGCGAGAATCGAAGCGGCGGCGAAGAGTCCGCTTGAGCCAACCCCAAGAATGTGGCCAGCGAGGAATCGAAGGAGATCCGGCGGATCCATGGCCATAGGAAGAACGAAGGACGAGAAGAGATTGGTATCCACAAGAAATCCGACGATAAGAATGCCGATGGCAGTGACGCGAGCGGTGAAGGCTCGTCGTGAATGAATGGGGAGGGGCCCGAGGACGAACAAATCGAGGAGATCGGGGAAGAACAAATCCCATTCAAAAACTGTTGCAACTCCCATGACGACGAATGAATAGACGATGAAGAAGAGGTGATGATTGACCTGGAGCCAATAGGCGGGTGGGGCTCCGGTTGATGGCTGACCGGGCGGCCAGCCGGCGATTGGATGATAGACAGGCCAGAGATAGATGGCGACGATGAACGGCGGCAAACTGGCGGCGAAGGCGATTTGAACCAGGCGGGTCTTGGCGTCGCCATCGGGTGAAGCTGTCTCAGGATTGAAAAAGCGCTCGAGAAAATGGCGAACCAGAAGAGAGAACTGGCCGCGCTTTGGCGGGCGCACCGGCCCAAGCGCCGCCTGGACGTTCATGGAAAGCACCTGAGGTTCCGCGCGGGAGAAGAGACGCTGAAAGGATTCAGCCATGAGTGGTCTGCATGACCTCCACAATCTGCTGCGCAACGGCTCGGGTATTTTGCTGGCGCACAAGTTGGGTGAACGCGCTCTCGAGGTTGGGAAGATGCATGAGTTTCGCCAACTCGCTTGGAGGGGCATCTGCGAGAATCTTGCCGTTCGCAATGACGATAACGCGGCTGCAAATCTGCTCGACAACTTCGAGCACATGAGAGATGTAGAGAATGGCTTTGCCCTGCGCGGCGAGCAATTCCAGCAGATCCTTGAAGAGTCTTGCAGAAACCACGTCGAGTCCGGAGAGAGGCTCGTCGAATATGAGCAGCTTGGGATCGTGCAGAAGCGCGGCGGCAATCAGCACCCGTTGCCGCATGCCTTTGGAGTAGGACGAGATCGGCGAATGCTGCCAGGATTCGAGATCGAGGAGTTTCAGCAGACCCACTGCTTTGGATTCAATGAGTAGTTCGTCAAGTCCGCGGAGTCGGCCGACCAGTTGAAGGTATTCCAACGCCGACAGATAGTTATAGAGATGGGCTTCTTCGGGCACGTAACCAATGGCGCTGCGGAAGGCGACCATGTCCTGGCGGATGTCTTTGCCTTGAAAGAGCACATGGCCGTCATTGGGGCGTAGTATTCCGGTGATCATTTTGACGGTGGTGGATTTGCCGGCGCCGTTCGGACCTAGAAAACCGACGATTTCCCCAGGAGCCACCCTGAAGCTGACATCCTGAACCGCGGGAATACCACGATAGCTTCGAAACAATCCCTGCAATTCGAGCATCGGGTGTCGGCTCCGAGTACGACCTATCCTATGTAGCATTCGGTATATGGAAGTGTCAAGTGATTTTCTTTATGCGTAAAATGACTCATGTCTGAGTGGATTCGATCGCTATTGGTTGAACCGCGCGGTTCTTCGGTGAGCCTTCGGTCAGCCGTACAATGTGATCTGCGCTGGAAAAGCGCAAAAGTAGCGGACCGCAAGTTACCTCACTGAAGCTGAACGATGAAACAGAAATCGAGAAAGTCTATCGGCTATCGTTTGATCGTCCCGGCATGTGAAGCGTGCCAATGTTGGCTGGGAAACCGAGCTGCAACGCAGTGCGCGCGAAAACTAACACTCATCGGAATCTTGGGGATTTTGGCCCTTTCAGGTGGCGCCACAGTTGCTGGCTCGCAGTCTTTACAGGGTGCGACGATTCGCGGGCAGGTGTTGGATTCCAATGGAAGGCCGGTCCCAGGTGCATCCGTTCGCCTTGAGAACACCGGAAGCCTGAAGACGCTCGAATTAGACTCGGATCTCAAGGGTGGCTTTGCGTTTTCAGGCCTCGGAGTCGGGACGTTTTCTTTGGTTGCCGAGAAAGCGAACCTGCATAGCAATGCTTTCATTTTCACTGCGCATGAGTCTAGCGAGCAAGCGCACGTAGATCTTATTCTGGCGAATTCCGATACAGTGGCGAATCCTGTTGTCCCCCCGATGGAATTTGCGGACAGCCCGAGTTTTACTGTTGCAGGGGTCACGGATTGGACGGCGGCCGGAGGACACGGATCAGATGCGAATTTGCGGACAAGCGAAGCTTTGAACCGCGAGGCGCTAACCCTGAAAGAGAGCGATGCTGCTCATAGTGGAATGAATGCAACGAAAGACGTCAACAAGGTGCAAGAAGCTGCATTGCGGGCGGCTCTAGCCGGTGCACCGGCTAGCTTCGATGCGAATCACCGCTTGGGAGAGTTCTACCTGCACGAAGGCAAATACGACGATTCGGCTTTGTTCCTGCAGAAGGCGTTTCAGATTGATCCGAGAAACGCTGAGAACGAAGTGGAACTTGCACAAGCGTGTGAGGAACTCGGTGATCTATCGCAGGCCCGCGAGCACGTTCAGCGACTCCTGAAAACCGGAGGGAACGCACCAGAACATCGTCTGGCCGGAGAGATTGATGAGAAATCCGGAGATCCTCTCGCGGCTGTCCATGAATTTGAGCGAGCAGTCACCATGGACCCAAGCGAACAAAACTATTTTGAGTGGGGATCCGAGCTGCTGATTCATCGGGCGGTGTGGCAAGCCAAAGAGGTTTTTGAGCAGGGAGTCAACGTTTATCCGAGTTCAGCTCGATTGCTTACTGCCCTTGGTGCGGCCCTCTTCGCAGGTGCACTTTATGATGAAGCAGCCCTGCGACTATGTGAAGCTTCCGATCTAATACCTGACGAGCCCGAGCCGTACCTCTTCATGGGAAAGGTTGAAATCGCGACGCCGAATCCACCCCCTTGTGTCGAAGAGAAGCTGACGCGATTTGCACAGAGGGAACCCGATAACTCGCGGGCCAACTATTATCTTGCAATGGCGATCTGGAAACAAAGTGGACAAGAGGTTGACAAAGAGACAACGCGAAAGATCGAGACAATGCTTACTAAGTCTGTGACGATCGATCCTAAATTCTGCGATCCTTATGTTCAGCTCGGAAATCTCAAATCTCAACACAAGGATTTTGCGGAGGCGGCTGAATTGTATGCGAAGGCCATCCAAGCAGACCCGCAATCGAGCGAAGCTCACTATCGGCTCGGTTTAGCTTATGACCGGCTGGGCGAACGAGCTAAGGCGCAACGGGAGTTTCAGCTTCATGAAGATATTGAGAAGCAGCGTGCCGACGCGACCGATCATGAACGACGGGAAGTTAAGCAATTCATAGTGGAAGTGCCCGACAAGTCGGCTAATCGAGATCACCAATAAGGCCAGAAGCACGGATTGCTAAGACGCTCTCATTATCCAATGCTGATTGGCCTGGAATTAGACTGGCCTCTTGAAGGTCGCAACGATTCCCTGATCTTCACGGATCGTGATAATCTGATTTACCTTCACTTGAGTGAAACGCTCGATCTTCTGCGTCGTCGGCCATTTGACCTCGATGAGATCGACGGAGTTGGCAATGCCGAGCCCAAAATGAAGTCGAAGATCACTCTGGGACATCACACTCGTACCGCTGTGCACCTCATCTATCTGCGAGTGTTTCGCCGTAACAACGCGCACACGTGCTCCAATCGCAGTTCGATTGCACTTGGTGCCGACAAGCTTGATTTTGATCCAGTTCTGTTTGTTTCCGCCAACATTATGGAGCAAAGAAGGGGCGTCATTCATATTCAGGATTAAGACATCCATTCCGCCGTCGTTGTCGTAGTCCCCAAATGCGGCGCCCCGGCTTGAGAACCGCGCGGCGATCCCCGGACCCATTTCTGCTGAGACATCCTTGAAATGTCCATTGCCCAGGTTTTTATATACGAGTCGGGGATTCTTAAAGGTTTCTCCAAAGTTATAGTTATCGATCTCCGGATAGACGTGTCCGTTGATCTGAATGATATCGGCCCAGCCGTCGTTGTCGTAATCAATAAATCCGCAACCCCACGCAACATAGTTGTTGTTGATACCAACTCCGGAGTTGAAGGAAAGGTCGCTGAAGGTTCCATCGCCATTGTTGTGGTAGAGATCGGAAGTGTCGTCTGCGAAATTGGTCTTGAAGATATCCAGATACCCATCGCAGTCGTAGTCAGCCACGCCGACGCCCATGCCTGCTTGTTCGTGGCCATCATTGTTATAGGCGCACCCAGCTATGACCGCAATATCGGTGAAAGTGCCATCGTGGTTGTTCTGGAACAAAATGCTTGGCTCGGAATCGACAGCAACATAGATGTCGGGCCATCCGTCGTTGTCGAAATCATAGGATACCGATGTGATCGAGTAGCGCGGGCCTGGTTTGAGGATTCCTGCCTTCTCGGAAACGTCCGAAAATGTACCATCGCCGTTGTTATGGTAAAGGATGTTTGTGTCTCCCGGCAGACCACGCGGACCGCACATGGTTGGCACACCCTTCCACTGACAAAATGCCATGTTATCGACGGAAAGTGAGATATCTGGATCTAGCTTTACAAAGTTACAAACGAAAAGATCGAGATATCCATCCCGATCATAGTCAAGAAACGTGCATCCCGTACCCCAACGGCCCTTATCCTGATAAAGACCGGTCTTGCGCGTAACATCCGTGAACGTTCCGTCTCCATTGTTGTGAAACAATATATTGCGTCCCCAGAAGGTGCAGAAAAGATCGTCCCACCCATCGTTGTCGTAATCGCCGACGCAGACTCCGGTCTGCCATCCGGAGCGTCCCAAGCCGGACTTCTCGGTCACATCTGTAAAGGTGCCATCGCGATTGTTCTTGAATAAATGGGTCGTTGGCTCCTTTCCAGAGGGCCAATGGGCATCAAGTCTGCTTCCGTTGGTCAGGTAGATGTCAAGCCAGCCATCATTGTCGTAGTCAAAGAATGCGATCCCACTGCCCTTGGTCTCGATGATGACGCGCTTATGGTCCACGCCTCCCCAAACATTGGGAACGTTGAGCCCTGCCGCCTGTGCAACATCGATGAACTGGACTGGAGAGGAAGAGGAATCGGTCGCCGCGGCCTCAACTGTTATCTGGTGTTTCCAATTCCAAAGAGGAGTTGCAAGCGCGTCAAGCAGTGCACCGCCGAGAACATAAAGGGAGGATCCAAGAAAGCGTCGACGCGGAAACATCATAGGATGGTCAGATTATAAGTACGGAAGCCCAACATTGGATAGTCTCTCGTATCGGGCAGGTTAAAACTCATTTGTGGCGAAAGTTCCTTTCAGCGTCGCGGCACCTTTGGAAATGAATGCGGGACAACGCCAATCCCTTCTTTGACCACCATAATTTGATCCACGGGTACGTTCATCAGTCTATCGACCTGCCCGCTCGGCCAGCTAACTACAAGTGAATCGACCTTCGTCCGCTTCCCAAGCCCGAAGTGAATCCGAGGATCGCTGGCAGACATGTAGCTCGTGCCTCCTTTTGACTGCTCGATGCGGACGAATCCGCCTGCGGTCAACTTCAGCGAAGATCCGATGCCGTCCCGGTTGGATTTGGTGCCAATTAAGAGTACTTCGAGCCAATGATTCGCGTTGCCCCCGTCGTTGCGCAAGAGCTCAGGGGAATCACCTCGGCAATTGACAGCTATCCCAACTGTTCCGTCATTGAAAAAATCCGCCGCTGCGAGACCGCGTGCCGCGACCGGCCGAATGAAGTCCGGTCCGAGAAGGTCGGATGTCTTCTCGAAATGACCATTTCCAAGGTTATGAAACATCAAGAGAGGTTCCTTGTAAGAAACCTCGCTATGATAAAGACTTACATTGTCGACCATCGCGCCATTTGCTTGCACGATGTCTGGCCATCCATCGTTGTCATAGTCGATAAACTTTGCGGCGACCCCGCTCAGCGTCATCGCCTTGTTGCCGATTCCGGAACTGTAGGTCACGTCAGTGAAAGTGCCATCGCCATTGTTGTGGTAAAGGCGATTCAGCTCGAAATCGAGATGAGTAATATACACATCGAGCAAACCGTCACCGTCCACATCCTCTGCGTCAATTCCCATGCCAGCTTCGTATCGCCCGTCTTCGCTCGCGGCCAATCCTGATATTAAGGAGATGTCTGTGAAGGTCCCATCGTGATTGTTTTGAAAGAGAAAATTCGGCCAGGTATCGTTCGCGATGGCGATGTCCGTCCACCCATCGTTATTGAAGTCGGCCAGCACAACTCCCATGCCTTTCGATTCAGGGATCCCCACGCCTGACTTATCACTTACATCGGAAAAAGTTCCGTCGTGGTTGTTGCGATAAAGCTTGGTTTTCTGTCCTCGATAATCGTTGGGATTGCAGTAGGAGCGATAGCCCGGAGCACGTTCGCCGCACCAAAGATTGTTCTCCGGCGACCAATCAAGATAGTTCGTGACTATTAGGTCAAGCCAACCATCTTTATCAAAATCGAACCAGCCAGCGCTGGTTGACCATGCACCTTCGTCCGCGACACCCGCCTTGGTGGTTACATCGGAAAACGTCCCATCTCCATTATTGTGGTAAAGAATTGCGCGCCCATAGCCGGTAACATACATATCGGGAAAGCCGTCATTGTCGTAGTCTGCAACCGCGACTCCCTGACCGTAGTGTCCTTCGCCACCGACATGCGCCTTTTCGGTAACGTCGGTAAACGTGCCGTCGCCATTGTTGCGGTAGAGCGCGGAATGCAAATGCTTCGAGGGTTTGTAAGCGGCTGTCGCGCCTGACTGGACAAAATAAAGATCCATGAGACCATCCTGATCGTAGTCGATCCAGCCAACCCCTGTACCCATCGTCTCAAGATAGTATTTCTCGTCCGTCTCGGTTGAATCTTGAACGAAATTGATCCCTGCGGATTTGCGAATGTCAGTGAATCGTACTGAGATCGGCGCACCGTTTGTTTTTGACGGCTGCTGTGCCGCATTGAGGAGGTGCTGACTGAAAATGCAAAAAAAAGCTATGAGCAAGATCGAGCCGCAAAAGCAAAGATCTGGGAAAAACGTCCAACGATGTAGAGCGAGCACTGTCCGTAGCCGAACGAAGATGTGGGGCCATCGAGAACTCCAGCGGCTCATAACGTTTTGTCGGCCAGGGAGAGAGCGAATTGAAGAAGCTGTGACTTATCGGCAACGGTCAGGGATTCTTTGTTCACTGAATTAGTTGTCGATGCGCGTTCCAGAACCTGCTCGATTTTGTCGACGTCAAGACTCGAGCTCACGGTGCTGTTCTTGAAACGGTCCAAGACCTCGCGAGCCTTGGTGATCTGGCCGGTTTCAAAATATAGAACGCCAAGGGTCGAGTAGCCACCAGACCATTGCGGAAGCAGGTCGACCGTGTGCTCAAGCTGCCGGGCCGCCTCATCCGAATTGCCTTGCATCGCTGCCGTTAGCCCTAGCCCCCAGCACAGTTTGCCGGATTCGGGAATGCGCTTCCGGCCTGTAAGAAGCGTATGCTGGGCGTCAGCGATGTTACCTCGACGTAAGTCCAGGAGAGCGAGAGACAAGTAACTCTGTTCATTGTCCGGGTTTTGGTCTATCGATGTTTGAAATAATTGAGCGGCAGCTGCATTGTTTCCAAGGTGGGCATAAATATCTCCAAGCAAAGCGCGATAAGAATCGTCGGACGGTCCGATCGGAGAAATCCCCTGCATAGTTTCAAGAGCTTCTTGATATTGCTGCATTCGGAAGTAGGCGTCGGCCAGATCATACCTGACATCATTGGAATTCGGATTCACTTCGAGCGCCTGCTGAAAGTGCTGGATTGCATCGTCATACAGGCGATAACGTGCGAGCAAAACGCCGGCGCCCGCCAGGGCTCTATAATTTCCTGAGCTCAGCCGATCAAGTTGCGCTACCGTATTTCTGCCTTTCTCCACATTGCCGGTCTTCAGAAATGCATCGGCAAGAAGGTAGAGACTCTGGGGTTGATCCGGGTGTCTTTTCACCTCATCGATCAGGTCGGATAAGTCCAATTGGTCTCTGGCTCCAGGAGCAAGTGCCGAACGGCTATCGAGGTAATCAAATAGGTGCTGAAAGGGATGCGGATCCTCCGGTCCGACCTTTGAAAAGGTCTTAAACGCATTCAAATCGCGATCTGCCGCTTGAGTCTCGTGTAAGCTTCGCTCGACCATCGCGAGCTTGTAGTATCCCGTTGCCGGGTCACGACTCACGCGAATATATTTCCTAAGAAGCTCTTCCGCCTCCGGAAGCTTCTTGGCAGCGATCCGATTGTTGGCTAATCCTAACAGTGCTTCGGGATAGTTCGGATTGGAACGGAGAGTGTCATTAAAGAACGTTTCCGCGTCGGCAGCATTGCCCTGCCATTCCGCAATTAACCCGAGATTATAAAGGCAAGAGATGTTGTGGGGGTCCAATTTGAGACCTTGCTGAAAGTACTCTTTTGCTTGATCGAATCGGCCCAAGTTTCTGTAAGAGAGTCCCAAGTAAGAAAAAGATTGCGCGGAAGCGTCAATAGATAACAGCGCCTTGAACTGCTCGATGGACTTGTCTACCCGACCAGCCATAAAGTAACTTTCGCCTAGCGCCGTGATGAGGTCGGGGCGCTTGGGCGCGACCTTCTCGCCCTCTTCAAGAAGGGGGATCGCATCCTCGAAATAGTCCTGGGACATGCTGATTCGCGCCATCAGGAGGAGTACGTCAGGGTTGTCCGGCGCCAGTCGACGTGCGCGAATCAACAGATCGAGCGCATCGAGCGGCCGCGATTCGTCCGTGTAGGCCTGGGCCAACAGACGCATTCCATCGACTGAATCCGGCTTCAGATTCAATGCGCGGGTGAGAGTCAGCTCAGCTTTCGTATACTGGCCTTCGCGCATCAAGACCTGGCCAAGGTTATAGATAATTTCGAAAGTATCGGGCTGGAGTGCATCTGCTCGTTCTAAGTCAAGCTGCGCCTCTTTGTACTGCTTTTCCGATGCCAACAGCACGCCGAGGGAAAACTGGACCTTGACGTCATTGCTGCTCGAGGCCGCCACCACTGATGCTAACTGCAGTCCTTTAGGGGCTCGCTTGTTCTCGAAATAAGCGCGGATGAGGTTGAAACGAGTGGGCAGATTCGGTGGTGCGACTCGCTCAAAACGAGGAATAGCCGCGGCAGAATCTCCTTTGGACATGAGCAGGACACCAAGGTTGTAATTAGCGTCGGAGTTCGCCGGATCGAAGTTCAGGACGGAGCGGAATTCCTTTTCAGCCGAATCAAATTGCTTGAGAGCGATATAGAGATTGCCAAGATTGTTATGGGTCTTTACCGAGTTCGAAGATAGCTTCAGGGCTTTCTGAAACGCTTCGACGGCACCCGGGTAGTCCTGTTCGTTGGTATCGATAATTCCGAGAAGGTTGTAGCCTTCGACGCTTGACGGATGCAGTTGCAGTGCCTGCTCCGTTGCAGTCTTTGCTTCGTGAAGGCGGTGTTGTTGAAGAAGCGTCTCGGCTTCCAGAAAATCTTTGGGAGAACTCGACCGTGTTTGTTGCGCAGAACATGCTGGACTAAAGAAGAGCGTCGCGCACAAGACCAGAGTCTTGCCTGCGATCAGAATTGCGATGGAGTTTTTGCTTCTCCGAAACTCTGCGCGACCGCTCATGGTTCCACCATTGCTTAACAGGCTTGGCAACGCGCTCATTGTAGCATTTCAAGTGCTTGCTTCGCGTTGTTGTTGTCGGGCTGCGCGCGCAGCAATTCGAGCAGGGTTTCTCTGGCTTTGTCCCTTTCGTTCTGCATGGCGTAAAGGCGGGCAAGGTTGAGGTATGACTGATCGAAGCTCGGCGCGACCCGGATTCCGGTCTTGAATTGATCTTCCGCCTGCGCGTATTGCTTGCCGCGGACATAGAGGACACCGAGGTTATTCAGCGCCTCGGGGTAAATTGGGCGCAAGGCAATCGCCCGCTGCAAATAATCTGCTGCACGACTCATCTGTCCTTGCTGAGCATAGAGCATACCGAGACTGTAATTGGCTTCAGGATCGTCGGGCTGAAGTTGAATTGAGCGCCTGAGACAGTCCTCAGCTTTTTCAAATGAGCGCTGACGCCGGTAGACATTGCCCAGATTTAGGAGCGCGATGGCAAATCCGGGCCTCAGTTGCAGCGATTGTTGAAAGTCCCGTATGGCCTCGTCGAGTTGCTCGTGCTGGGCCGCTATCATACCAAGGTTGTTCCAGGCTTCCGGGTAGTCGGGGCGCAGCTGCACCGTCTTCTCGAGATAGGTGCGCGCTTGTTCAAAATTGTTTCTCTTCAGACTGAGGGTGCCGAGATTATAGTAGGCATCGGCGTCATCCGGCTTCATTTCAATGACATGTTGAAAGGATTCGGCTGCCTGGTCGAAGTAGCCATGCTGATACATCGCTACGCCGTAGGTAAAATCGTTGCGCTGGAAGCTTTCTTGTATCAGGGTTCCCTTGAACGGAAGCGCTCGATGCATTCGATCGCTTGCATCTGTTGGAATCGATCGCATGTCCTGAAGAAGGGTAGAAGGTGCGATGCTACCCTGATAAACCATCACGATCATTCCGTCGGTGTCGAGCAAGAACGATATCGGAATGGGAAGGTCGCGCCGACGATCGAAGAGGTAGCGGTAAAGGATGTTGTAGACGCCTGCAACTTCTTCGGACGCAAACAAGACAGGAAAAGGAAGGTGCTGCCGAGATGCAAAGGACTTTGCTGCAGGTGAATCGTTTGCGGTATCAACATTCGTGGCCACTATGTTGATATTGCCGGAATCAAATGCTGACTTGCTATTCCTAAAGAGCTTAAGCAATTCCAGGCTTGAGGGAGAATTGGTTGACCAAAAACTGAGGAGTGCAACAGTTCCTTTGAACGAGCCGAGATCGCGCATTTCGCCGGAAAGATCCGGCAAAGAAAAACTCGGCGCTTTCAGAGCCTGGAGGAGCCACGTCTTTGGTGCAGACGGGAGAGGCTCGATCTGAGGTGTTGGGCTCGCTTTCAAGAATGTTTGATCGGACGCGAATTGCTTAGCTGTGAAGGAGTCCGAGCCCTCTGCGACTTCGATGAAATGGTTTGGGGGAATGTTCTCGAATGTTTGAGAAAGGCCGCTCGGCCAGTGAATCGTTGCTCGAATGGGTTGTTCCGGCCGCCCAATTCCGAAAAAGAGTTCCTTCGAATGCTGGGAGAGAAAGCCTGAGCCTGACTGCAGATATTTGATTTGGCGAAGCGTTCCTGCTTCGACTGTGATGGACGCGCCAATTGCGTCGCGATTGCTTCTGACGCCTTTCAGCCGAAACGAAATCGAATTGCCAATTCCCTGGATCGAATTGTGAAGAATGCGCAATTGCGGTGCGTTGCGGTTCTTGAGAACGACTTCCAGCCTGCCATCGTGATCGATATCTGCGAGTGAGAATGATCGGCTGTCTTCGAGGAAGTCCAATCCTGTGGGACCGGAAACCTCAGAGAATGTGCCATCCTGGTTGTTCGCGAACATCACGTTTCTTGCGTACCCATGCCAGGTATGATCCGATCGAACCAATTCATTGATCGCATTCCAGCCGCGTTCATATGCTGTAAATGGCGTGGCATCCTCTGGCGATTTTGCGACGACCTGCCTCCAGAAAAAGCTCGCCAAGTCCTGGCGTTCGACACCGGATAAGTATCCATTCGCAACGTACAAGTCGGCGAAGCCGTCATGATCGAAATCCCAAAAGTCGGATGACCAGGACCAACGGCCCATCTCGACACCGGCTTCGCGCCCAACGTTTTGAAATGTTCCATCTCCTTGGTTGCGGTAAAGCGCATTGCCGCGTGCGTGGCGCTGATAGAGCCCACGTACGCGCTCTGGTGCATTTTGGTGAAATTGTTTCTGCCCCGAGACTCTTTGGCCGGCTGCTTCCCACATGCTGGGGACGTAGACATCCTGACGGCCGTCGTTGTCGAAGTCCGCCCAGGCGCAACCCATCCCAGCCCCGACGCCTTCGACGTGCGCCTGTTCCGAAGCAACGGTAAATGTACCGTCGCCATTGTTGCGATAAAGCTGAGAGGTCCCGAAATCATTCGCGACAAATAGGTCCGGCAAGCCATTGCCACTTGAATCGCCCCAGGCGCATGCGAAGCTGTAGCGATCGTTCTCAACATTCAGGCCCGCGGCCTCGGTTGTCTCCGTAAAGCTCCCATCTCCATTGTTGTGAAAGAGACAATTCGGTGGGCCATTGCGCGCGTCGTAGTACGGGATTGGGTAGTGATATTGATCGAGGCCCAGGTAGTACATGTACGTGCAGAAGTAGATATCGAGACGCCCGTCGCGATCATAGTCGGCCAATGCGGCGTGCGTGAAGGAGCCTTGCGGCGCGCGCGCAAACTTGAAGGCATCGCGCTTGATCGCAAAGGCGCCATTGCCCTGGTTGCGGAAAAGCAGGGGGCCGGTTCCACGTACGACAAGAAGATCTTGCAGGCCCCGGTTCTCAAAGTCGGCGAAGAGAGCAGAGGCCGTATTGTCGAGGACACCTACTCCGGCCTTTTCGGTTACATCCTCAAACGTTCCATCGCCGCGATTGCGGTAGAGCCGATTGGGCAACCCTGCTGGCTGGCAAACATAGATATCATCGAAGCCGTCGTTATCGAAATCTCCCGCCGCCACGCCATTGTTGCCATATACATCGACACCAATCGCGCCATCGAGAACCGTCCGCCAGTAATCTGCCCCACGGAGCATTTGTTTCGCATAGGACTCCGTTCCACCGAGGGCCTGTTCCGTCACATCGATAAACGCCGGTCCACTTACGGCGCTAAGCGTCTCTTCGCCGATCTCCCATTTCCGCGCCTTCCAATTTTGCGAAGAGTCTTGCGACCATTGCATGCGCCATGAGCCAACCCGTTCTTCCGTGATCTGGCCGCTCCGTTTGGCAACGACGTCATAACGGATCTCCACGCGAACCGCCAATGGAGATTCGCTGGTTTGCTCGATTCCGTAGATTTCAAATTCTGCGGTTGCTATGGATGTCACCGGTCCGAGCCAGGCATCGAGGTTCTTAAGGAACCGATCGTGTCCTGCGATGAGATTCCCGTCGAAGGATCTTTTTCGGGTCTCGATTCCAAATGAAGACCGGAGCTTTGTTTCTTTGGTGACGGAAAACGATGTGGCTTCGATCGCCGAGTCAAGCGATTCAGACAGCGCACGGTGATCGTGAGGCGAACTTAGGAGTGCCCGACCCCATCGGTTTAGAAGCGACTCAATCTCGAATGCGTATTTCTCAGTGGTGTATTCATCGGAACCGGGCGCAACGAGACGCAGGACATCAGCCAGAGGCGACTGGGCCGGATAATGGGGCGACAAGCGGACGTCGGCGAATGGAAAGGGAGGCTGATCGATTCGCGTTTGCTCCGGCGAGCCGGAGAGAGGCAACGATCCAAAGAACGGCGCAGGCCGAAGAGCCATTGGCGCCCATCCCATGGTTTTGAGAAACGCTCGACGGGAGAAACGTGGGCGCACATTCGGATTGCGTAGCGTCATCACGGGGTCCCGGCGACCGGGAAGATGACCGAATCATAGCACCCATGTTCGATCCATCCCGGAGCGCATAGAGGAGTGCTATTTTCGGTCGAGATTTCGATCGGTGATCAAAGCGGAAAAATCGGCTCTGCCGGTTGGATTTTCGCCTGGGATCGTCCATTCCCGTTCCTGTTATTGAAAAAGACCGGCATTTTTCGGCAACTAGACGACGGACCAGACATCATTGCGGATGTTCCGCGTAAACAATTCATTATAAGCTTTTTAGATTCAATGCAGTTCTGTGTCGGAGAGCCTCGAGAGTGGCGCGTTTCAGGATGGTCATCAGAGGTATCAATTTCCTCTCCAACTTTCGATTGACAAAAATACAACGAATGCACTACGCTTCCTCGCACACTGATGAAACCGTTTACAAAGAGCGGCGAAAAGTGGACACCTTCAATCCCCGAATTAGGAAAAACAGGACGAAGGAAGAGAGAGAAAGCGGAGGAAATTGGGATGGGCCGTGAGCGTAAAACCCCGATATGGTTTGGTGTGTCTGCCTGCATAACCTTCACGTGTATTTGCTTCCTGATGTTCCAGAGCCGAAGTGCATTCGGCCAAGTGGACGAAGGAGCAATCACCGGAACGGTGCAGGACACAAGCGGTGCTGTTGTACCGAACGCGGATGTCACTCTGTTGAATACGGACCAGGGCATTACCTTGGAAACCAAATCGAACAGTAACGGCGGCTATACTTTTTCGCCGGTCAGGATTGGGCATTACACCATAACGGTCACGGCTCAGGGGTTTGCAAAAACCACTCAAAAGAACCTGACTGTAAACGTTGCGCAATTCCTCGAGATCAACGTGCAGTTGAAGCTCGGCGCCGCGACGGAAACCGTCGAGGTGAACACCGCGCCGCCCTTGTTGCAGACCGAAGAGGCATCGGTCGGCCAGGTGATCGGTCAGCAGGAAGTGAACGATCTGCCGCTGAACGGCCGCAACTTCACGTTTCTTGCCCAGCTTGGCGCCGGTATGCAAACACCGCAGGCCGATACCAGAGGCAATGCGGCGTCCGGTGCATTCTCCGCCAACGGCCTTCGCCCGGCACAAAATAACTACCTCCTCGATGGAATCGACAATAACTCCAACGCCGTTGACTTCCTGAACGGAACTAACTATGTGAATCTTCCGCCCATTGATGCGATCGCGGAGTTCAAGGTTCAGACCGCGGACTTCAGCGCGGAATTGGGCCGTTCCGCAGGCGCGGTGATCAACGCGACCGTCAAGTCCGGCACGAACAGCATCCATGGCGATGTTTGGGAGTTTTTCCGCAACGATAAGCTCGACGCCGCGGATTGGTTTGAAGACAACAACAATATCAAAAAAGGCGAATTGCGTCAGAACCAGTTCGGTGCCACAGGCGGCGGTCCGATCATCAAGAACAAGATGTTCTTCTTCGGTGACTACGAGGGCAAACGGCGCGTGCAGGGCAATACATCATCGGGTCTGTCCGTGCCGACCGCGGCCGAGCGTACAAGTGGCTATTCCGATCTCTCCGATAGGATCGGCGGGACCGCAAGGGCTGATGCTCTGGGACGAGAGATCATCCCAGGCACAATACTGGATCCCGCGACGACGCGGTCCGTAACGGCGGGCACGGCAGATCCGGTGACAGGCATCGTAGCAACGACCACCGGTTATGTCCGCGATCCTTTTGGCTACAACGGTTGCTCATCCGCCGGACTCACAGCTCCCACTGTCGCGGCCTGCCCGGGATTGAACCAACTCCCGGGTGGCCGTATCGATCCGAACGCGGTGAAACTGTTGAATCTCTACCCGGCGCCGACCAGCTCGGGGACGACTAACAATTTTGGGTCGAGCCCAAATCTATTTGAACATGCCAACTCCTTTGACACGCGCGAGGACTTCAATCCTAACGAAAAGGATCAGATCTTCTTCCGCTTCAGCTATGTGGACGATCCGCAATATATACCGGGTCCATTTGGAGGAGTAGCCGACGGCGGCGCCTTCCAGGAGGGCATCCAGACGGCAAAATCCTCACAGGCTGTCGCGGGATACACGCATGTCTTTAATCCGAGAACGATCAACCAGGTGCGCGGCGGATTCGCTCATCTGCACACCACACGTTTTGGACCAGACGGTGGCACGACGGGCATCCCGGCGCAATATGGAATAGCGGGCATCCAGCAGGTGGCTGAGAACGGTGGCCTGCCTAACTTCACTTTCAACGATCTGTCCAACCTGGGCAGCAATAACTTCCTGCCCTCAGACGAAGTTAGCCAGACGATCCAGGTCACCGACGACTTTACGAAGATTTATGGCAAGAACAGCTTCAAGCTGGGCATTGAGTTCCAGCACGTGAAGTTTTCTACCCTGCAGCCGGCATGGTCGCGCGGCGCCTTCGACTACACCGGCCAATTCACGGATATTCCGGGCCAGAATAGCAATCAGACGGCAATTGCCCAGATTCTGATCCCTCCTGCGCTGGATTCCGCTAACTCGGAAGGCGAGGTTATTCCGCCGGCGGTTGCATTCAACTATTCGGGTGGTTCTGACGATGTGCGCGCCTCCAACATCAGCAAGACCTACGATGTAAAGAACTATCTCGCCGGCTACTTCCAGGATGACTGGAAAGTAAATCCCAAGCTGACCATCAATCTTGGCTTGCGCTGGGACTACTTCGGACCGATCGGGGAGTCAAACGGCGGCCAGGCCAATTTCATCCAGAGTGGTCCCCCGGACAACGTACCGGAGTACCTCATTCCGGCCACCGGCAAAGACAATAGAACCTTGTCTTCGACCGCCAACACCCCGAGCCTTGCCGGCGACGGCTTTCTCGATTTGTTGGCTGCGGATGGAATTACACTCAGGGAAACCGACAAATACGGGAATGGATTGCTCCAGACTCAAAGAGCCAATTTTGCTCCACGCGTAGGCTTTGCCTATGAAGTCTCTCCAAAGCTTGTGACACGCGGTGGGTTGGGCGTGTTCTACAACTCATTCGAGAATCAGGGATATGGGCCCAACATCGGCGAGAATTATCCCTTTGTGTACAACTTCAACTATCAGGTTCTGGGTGCTAACCCTCTGGTAGCGCCCGTAAGCTTTGGAACTCCGTTTGCCGGGTGCGCGACGGCAGGTCCGGGCGGAACCGCGACTCTGGAGGCTGGATTCTCCTGCATTTCCTTTACGCCCGCTGATGTAAATGCATCGGGCTTAGGGCTGCAGGGACTTCAGTTTGATTACAAGACCCCACTTACCGTAAGCGCCAATGCCACGGTCCAATACTCGCTGACTCGCACTTTGTCCGCGCAGGCTTCGTATGTGCTTACACATGGTGAAAATCTGCAGGCGGGTCTTGGCAACAACGATGTGACAGCAATTTTGCCGTACGGTGCAAGCACCACCTCGCCGGCGAATGCGCACCTGCCCGGTACAGTTCCATTCCCGGACTTCGGGCAGAATGGGAGTTATCAGAGAACCATAGGAGTCAGCACATACAACGGATTGCAGACCAAGCTGGAGCAGCAATTCTCGAATGGACTGTCTTACCTTCTCGCCTACACATGGTCAAAGACACTCTCCGATGCAGGCGATTTGCTGAATGGCGGCAGCACAAGCGGGTATCGCGCTCCATGGGTGCCGGGACTGGGGCCCAGCTTCGATCGGCAACTTGCTGACTTCGATCTGCGACAGGTCTTTCATCTTAGCGGCGAGTATCAACTTCCGTTCGGTAAGGGCATGCGCTACGTGAACCAAGGTGGGCCAGCCAACACACTGCTTGGCGGATGGGCCATTAACTGGATTCTCACGCTTCAGGGCGGCCAGCCGATTGGCCTAACCTGCCCGACATCGACCACATCGGGAACGAACTGCGACGATCTGCGAGTCCCTGGGCAAAGCCAAAAACTTGGAATGCACACCGACTCAAACGGAAAGCAGAGTTGGTTTGGCAACCCGGCAGCCTTCCAGCAACCATGTCAGCTGGGAGTGACGCCGGCAGCACCTTCCGGGTGCATTGCCACGACGGGAACCGACAATCTGGGCGGCAATCCCTCAACCACCACCGGCCCGGGGTTCCACCGTCTCGACTTTTCAACCTTCAAGGCCTTCCAGTTGAGCGAACGATTTTCCATGCAGTTCAGGGCCGAGTTCTTCAACATCGTCAACCATCCGAATTTCAACGCTCCGAATTTCGGCGGCAACGGCGTGGTGGCGATTTCGAACTCGGGCAACTTCAACAGCTCCAACTTCGGCGAAATTGGATCCACTCGCGATGCTCCCTACGATCCGAGGCAGATTCAATTTGCTTTGAAACTGTATTACTAGGTTAAAATGATCGCACCCCGGAAGGACGCGCCAACTGGGCGTCTTTCCGGGGTGTTCTTCTGCGTAGCACAATGCTCACGCGGCACTGGGGAGGCGGACGGTAGCAAAATGCCTCGAGAATTAGTCTCATTTCTCTGCATAGGCCTTTGTTGCGCAATTCCTGCATTTGCCGAGAACCTCACCAAACTGGAGCTCGATCGCATCTATCAATCGGCG
>Ga0302325_10002865_pt1 | contig 41408 bp, 44 predicted proteins | sample Palsa_T0_2_FD_201948 | JGI IMG/M metagenome (GOLD analysis project Ga0302325, IMG submission 201948) | Peat permafrost microbial communities from Stordalen Mire near Abisko, Sweden - Palsa_T0_2 | ecosystem: Environmental > Terrestrial > Soil > Palsa > Peat permafrost | place: Sweden: Abisko...
CTTCGCCAGCTGCCACGGCGAGCGCTCCTCGACGTAGCGGTTCAGGCGCCTCACGCGCTGCCAGATCACGTCGAGCGCCTGCGTCAGCTCGGCGCGGTCCAGCAGGCCCGCGACCTCGTCCGCGAGGCCGTCGAAGTCGGACGCCAGCTCGGAGTCTGTGTCGACCGCTGGGACGGCGCCGCCGCGGTACCGCGTGAGCATCGCGATCGTCCGGCTCGCGAGGTTTCCGTACTCGTTGGCGAGCTCGGAGTCGTAGCGCGTCTCGAAGCTCGCCGGCGACACGTTGCCGTCGCCGCCGAAGGAGACGTCGCGCAGCAGGTAGTAGCGGAGTGCGTCGGCGCCGAACTTGTCGATCGCCTCGAACGGGTCGAGCACGTTCCCGAGTGTCTTGGACATCTTCTTGTCGTCCATCAGCAGGAAGCCGTGGATCAGGACGTGCTCGGGCAGCGCCAGGCCGGCGGCCATCAGCAGCGCAGGCCAGTAGATCGCGTGAAACTTGAGGATGTCCTTCCCGATCACGTGGAACGTGGCCGGCCAGAAACGATCGGTGAGGTCCTCGCCGGGGCGCGCGTAGGAGAGCGCGGTCACGTAGTTCAGCAGCGCGTCCCACCAGACGTAGAAGACCTGCTCCGGGTTCCACGGGACGGGCACCCCCCAACGGATGCGAGCGCGGGTGAGCGAGACGTCCTGGAGGCCCTGCTCGAGGAAGGAGAGCGCCTCGTTGTAGCGGATCTTCGGCAGCACGAAGTCGGGCTGCTCGCGGAACACACGCTCGAGCGGCTCCTGGAAGGACGACAGGCGGAAGAACCAGTTGTCCTCGTGCTCGCGCTGGAGCGGGATGCCATGGATCAGGCAGGTGTTCCCCGGCCCCAGCTCGGCGTCGGTCTTGAAGTCCGCGCAGCTCGGGCAGTACCAGCCTTCGTATGTGCCCGCGTAGACATGCCCGTTGTCGTAGACCCGCTGCAGGATCTCCTGGACCTTGGCGACGTGCTCCGGATCGGAGGTGCGGATGAAGAAGTCGTTGGAGACGAGCAGCCGCGGCATCAGGGCCTGGAACCGCGGCGCGTTGCGGTCGGCGAGCTCACGCGGTGTGATCCCCTCGCGGTCGGCCACCTGCGCGACCGGCTCGCCGTGCTCGTCGGTTCCGGTGAGGAAGAACACGTCCTCACCCCGCTGCCGGTGGTGGCGGGCGAGCACGTCGGTTGAGATCGCCTCGTAGGCATGACCCATGTGGGGCTGGGCGTTCACGTACGAGATCGCGGTAGTGATGTAGAAGCTCATCGCGGACGACGAAGGCTATCCGGCGAGCGCGTGCGGGTTACTTCGTGTAGGTGAAGCGCGCCGACGACGCGCTCCGGCCCGATCCCGTGAAGTCGCTCTCGACCGTGGTAACCGTCACCTTCACCTTCGAGCCGGCCTTACCTGGTGGCGCGGTGGCGTCGATCAGGCTTGACGAGCCGCAGTCGAGCAGCGCCGCGGCGTTGCTGAACTTCTCGGCGGCGACATTGCCGAAGAAGACGCCGGTGACACAGCCGAGGTTCTGGCCGCTGATCGCGACGTCTGTACCTCCTGCGGCGGGGCCCGACTTGGGGCTGACCGCGTCGACCTTCGGGTTGCCGGGCGGGTAGAGATAGAAGTAGTCGTCGGGCGGCCCGAGCGAGCAGCCACTGACGCTGCACACCTCGACATCGACGAGTGCCGGGTTCTGGCCGACGGTCTGCGTGCTGATCTTGCCGTCGCTGTTGACGGTGTAGGTGTACTGCGTGCCGATCGAGAACGGAGTCTCAGAGTCGACGAACTGAATCGGTCCGACCGCCTGGTCGAACCCCTGGCCACCGATCGTGATCGGGGTGCCGCCGGTGTCGGGTCCACCGTTGCGTCCCGTTGCGTTGCTGAGCGCGCTGGTGACGGTCGGCACGCCCGCATAGGTGACGGGCGACCCGGGTGACTGGCCCGCGAGCGTCTTGACCGAGAACGGGACGGTGAACGGCTCGGTGGTCGGTGACTCGGGCGGGACGACGATCTGCATCTCGGTACCGGTCAGGTACGTCTCAGAGAAGCTCTGCGAGGACGCCAGCGTTGGATCGCCGAAGTCGGCCCAGTCGAGCGTGAGTAGGTTGAAGCCGGTCCCAGTGACCGTGATCAGTGTCCCGCCGAGCTCGCTGGCGAGCGAGCCCGGTTGGGCCGCGGAGGTCGAGATCGACGTGATCGTCGGCGCGGGCACGTAGTCGAACTCTGACGGCGCGGGCTCCTGCTCGCAGTTGCAACCCGGCGGGAGCTCGAACACGCCTTCCGCGTCCAGCGCCGGCAGCGTCCCTTCCAGCGGCGGCAGGATCGTCCCCGTCGCACTCGTCCCGTGGGAGTTCGTTACCTCCACCTGCACCTGGCAGATGTCGGTCGTCGGGCTCTCGCCAGGAAGACTTGGCGCACAACTGGTCGAGCTCGAGTACGGAGCCGGCGTAGCGAGGATCTCGAACGCGCTCAGCACTTTGAACGTCGACGCGGCGACCCCGCCGAACGTGACCTTGGTCGCGCCGGTGAAGCCCGAGCCGAGGATCGTCACCGGTGTCGGCGCAGTCTCGGGGCCGCCAGTGGGGCTCACCCCCGTTACCGACGGGACTGGCGACGAAGCGGTCTCGTCGACATACTCGAGCGTGCTCGCCGGGCCTGGAGCGCTCGAGTAGCCGCTCTTCAATGTGACGATCACGTCAGCCCGGCCGGCGCCGTCCTGGGGCGCCGCCGACCCCGGCGGCAGCGTGTCACTCGCCACCGGGAAGGTCGCCGTGATCGACGTGCTGCTGTTAACGGTGAAATCGCTCGCGGGGATCTGCCACGTGCCAACGGTGATCCCGGCGACCTGGCTCGAGCCGCCCGACTTGAATCCGGTGCCGGTGATCTTGACCGTGCCCCCCGTGGTCGCGAGCTGCCCCGGGCTGAGGCTCGTGACCGCCGGACGGCTCGCCTTGGTGGCGTAGCTACAGAGGTAGTAGGCGAGCCCGGCGGTCCCGCCCGCTCCGGTCAGGCGCGGCGATCCGAGCCCGGAGGCGAGGTCGTAGCCGGTCGTAGCAGGGAAGACCAGGCCGTCGTCCAGGCCGTAGATGTCGTTGTTACCGGTCGTGATGTCGTTGAACGACGCCCTGTATGCGGCCGGGTTCGACGCGACCGCGTAGAGGAGTGGGCTGATGAAGCCGACGCCCGACGCCGTTGCAGGATTCGCCTGGCATGTCGGCGAAGCGTTGATCACCGCCAGCATCGCAGCCCAGATCGGCGTCGCCGATGATGTGCCGCCGATCGTGGTCCAGCCGTTGGGCGTCTGGGAGCTTTCGAACAGGGTGCCGTAGACCGTGATCGCGCCGGTGAACTCATCCGCCTGCGCGGAGACGTCCGGGAGCGTTCGACACGGCGTGGATGAGGAAGCGCCTCCCAGATAGGACTCGCAGAACCCCGTCGGGTACCCGGATCTGGTTTCGACCGCGTTCGCCTGCGCGTAGTCGACGCTCCCGGGCAGAGCGATCCCGGCGACGCGTGAGTCGAGCTGCCATGAGGGCATCGCCCACGACATCGAGATCCCACCGCCTCCTCCGCCGTCGGCGGCGCCGTCATTCCACACCTGCTCCTGCGCGGGCTGTGTCGCCGCGTCGGTGATCGTGGTGCCACCGACCGCGACGACGTACGGCTGACTGCTCGGGTCGTCGACCGAGAGTGGGTTCTGCCCCGCGGGTGGGACCGTCGCGCGGTTCTCATTGCAGTCGTCGCTGCCGGTGTCACCGGCGGCTGAGAAGATCGACTGGCCTTGCGCCGCCGCTTGCTCGAAGAGGAAGTTCTCGGCCTGCTGCTCGCCCGGCTCGCCGACCTGCACGGCCTGCTCGCACAGGCCCCAGCTCGTGGTGACGATCTGATCCTTGTCGTTGTCGACGATCGCCGCGTACTCGTCGAGCGGGCCGAAGTCACTGTTATCGAACACATTGTTCGGCGCCTCGTAGACGTCGATGTTGGCGCCGGGAGCGAGCGCCGAGACGTCCTCGACGTCGAGGATCGCCTCGCCCGACCCAGAGCCTGTGGGCTGGCCGCCGTCGATCGGGTGCACCGTCATACGGCCGGCCATCTGGGCGGCCGCGGTCGCGCCGAAGTAGCAGGTGTCGAACGTCTTCAGATCCGAAGGCAGGAACGGCTCGAGCTCGTAGACGGCGATGTGCTGGCCGGCACCGAGGTCCCCTGTCCCGTAGGGGCCGAACGCGCCGTACGCGTTGGCGATCTGGTCGTCGGTCAGCCCGCCGAGCTGCTGCGCTGACGCCTGGGCATCGGGGCAGGCATCCGGGGCGCCGGCAGGGTGAGCGAGATTCGCTGCGGCCTTCGCCGCGGGCCTGGCCTCCTTCGCCGCCGCGCTTGCTCGCTCGAGCCCGAGCGCCTGGGGGCGCACGAGGGTGTTCAAGCCGATCACGGCGGCGACGGCTCCGGCGATCGACTGCGGCACCTTGACCGCGGTCGTCGTCGCCTGCCCCGTAGCGCCGTTGGCAAGCTTGTATCGCGTGAGTCCGGTCTGAAAGGCACTTTCGGCGTTGCTCGCCGAACCCTGGAAGTGCATGATCAGGCCGTCGCTCGCGACGCCCGTGACCCGAAGTCCGTCTGCGACGAGCTGCGAGGAGACAGCGCTGATCGTCGCCTGCGTGGGCCCGAAGCGGCCGGCGAACTGCCCCGGCGCCAGGTACTGATGGAACGACGGCGAGCCCGCATCGGTGACCGAGGCGATGAACTGCCTCAGGGCACCCTCGTCACGCGGTCGCAGGATGACGGCGCCGGTCACGGCGGCCGTGCTCGACACAGCACCTATCTTCTTCGCGCCGGACGGGATCTGGGGAGCGCGCGTCACGGTCACGCTCGGATTCGCGCCCGCCGCGCCCGCACCGCCCGCCAAGGTCAGAGGCACGCCCACCAGCACCGCCGAGACCACAGCCACCAGCACGAACCGACGCATGCCAACCTCCAGAGCCGAACCCGGATAGATCCGGGGCGGATCCTACCCGGATCTAGGTCCGTCTAACCAGTCACCCGACTCAAGGAGGACGTAATGCGTCGCATCAAGCACCCCTCGCCTGCGATGGCGGTAGCGCTGCTCGCGCTGGTCTTTGCCATCGGCGGAACGTCGTATGCCGCCGCGGGAAAAAAGCCGAAGAAGGCGTCGCCGCTGACGCTCGCGCAGGTTGAGAAGGAGATCAAGAAGCTCGCACCAACGCTGTCGGTCAAGAGCGCACAGACCGCCGCGTTCGCGACAACGGCGGGCACGGCGACGAGTGCCACCACGGCTGACAGCGCGAATAACGCCACCACGGCGACCACCGCGATCACGGCGACGACCGCGGAGCAGGCGAGCCTGCCCACCGGCGGGAGCATTCGCGGCCGCTATGTGATTCGCTTCACGGCCGCCGCGGCTGCCGACCTCGGCGGGACTGGCATCGCGTTCGGGTTCACACTTCCGAGTGCCCCCACGCCGGTGTTCGTGGCCGAGGGCGCGACGCCTCCGGCGACCTGCCCTGGCACGCCGTCCAACCCGGAGGCTCAGCCGGGCTTCCTCTGCGTCTACGAGAGCACGTCAGAGAACGACACCGACGTCACGATCACGAACGCCGAAGCGCTGAGCGGATCGGAGACCTACGGGGCGGGAATCGCGCTCCAATCGACGGCGGCCGGTGCCACGGTGAGCAGCGGCACCTGGGCCGTCACCCCGTAGCGCGGACGCGCGCTCGCGGTCGCGCGCCGTCCGCGCGACCGCGACGCGGCGCGGGCTTGCGTTCCTGGGTGGGCCGATCCGGCACTGGCCGGCTGAGACGGGCTCTCAGTCCGGGACGTCGGCCGACTGCCGTAGCAGCGTCGAGGTCGTCTGCTCGAGGATCTTGCGCCAGGCGCGGTCCTTCTCGCGCTCGGCCTCGAAGTGCTTGACGACCTTCCGCACGCGGGTGGCGGAGATCTCGATCCCGTGACGCGCGCAGATCCGCTTGAAGCGGCCGTAGTCCTGCGCCAGCTTGAGGGTCACGGACTGGAAGCCGTGGCGGGCGATATCGACGCGCGAGGCGTAATTCATGATGCTGGTCTCGAACATCAGCGCGTCGTTCGGCTCGGGCTCGATCAGGACGATGTCGACGCCGGGATATCGCTCCTCCCAGCGACGCGCCATCTCGTGTAGCCGCTGATAGGCGAGCAGCTTGAACGTCTGGTATCCGATCTGGGGGAAGCCCATGTCGGAGATCCGGCGGACCTTGGATCCGCCCAGCCGGGGGATCCGCTGCTCGAAGTCGTTCACGTAAGGAACCAGCGGGTTGACGACGATGATGAACTTCGCGCCGGCCTCGACGGCGACGTCGAGATTGGTGGTGGAGAGCATGCCGCCGTCGATCAGCTCGCGGTCCTTGACCTTGACCGGCTTGTAGAGCATCGGCAGTGCCGTCGACGCCCTCACCGCTGTCGAGATCGGCACGTCGTCCCAACCCTCAGCGCCGAACACGATCCGCTCGCAGGTGTCGAGGTCGGTCGCGGCGATGAACAACTCGTTTGCGAGCATGCGGAAGTCATCGGTCCTGTCGGGATCGGAGAGGATCGTCCGCACGTACCGCTCGATCCCCGAGCCCGTATAGAGGCCAGACGGGAGCGCTTGGGCGAGGCCGACCGCGATGTCCACCGCCGAGAGCTGACGGTAGTCGCGCACGAGGGTCCGGAGCAGCCGCAACAGCACCAGCGGCATCCGCAGGCCCTTGGTGACGTATTCGCCGTAGTTCGGCGTCAGCAGCGAGTTCACACCGACGTCGGGGAACGGCGTCGGTACCTGCTGGACGATGACCCGCATCATCTCCTCGGGCGTCACGCCGTTTGCCACCGAGGCGGCGACGAACGCGCCGGCGCTGGTCCCGACGTAGACGTCGAACTCGTTCACGGTCCGGTTCACGGCGAGGAGATCCAGCGCGCGCAGCGCGCCGATCTCATACACACCCCCGGTAAAACCGCCGCCGCCGAGCACGAGAGCGGTCTTCGAATGCGGCTGGCGCCGCCGCTTTGTGCCGCCCCGCGCACCGGGCTTGGCCGGCGTCTCGAGGTGTACGACGTTGCCCATGCGAACGGTGAAGTGTACGGGTCCGTTCAGAAAACCCGGGGGCCGGGACCGCATCTTTGTCCGCTCAGAGCTGTTTCATTGGATCGATGCGGCGTCGAGTGCGGGTACGGGCCATTGCAGTGGCGGTTGCCGTGGCGGCGGCGCTGCCGGCGGGGCCCGCGGCCGAGTTCGCCTCGGCGTCCCAGCTGAGCGCCCTGCGCAAAGCGTTCGCAAGCGACCTCAACGCCGGCGGAGGCTCGAACGGTGCGCTGGTGGTGGACATGAACACCGGCAAGACGCTGTACGCGTACCGTGCCCGCGTCGGCCGATTACCGGCATCGAACGAGAAGCTCTACACCACTTCGACCGCGCTGCTGCGCTTCGGCCCGGATGCGACGCTCCAGACCGCCGTCTACGGCGTCGGCTCGCTGACGGCAAACGGAGCCTTCGACGGCGCCCTCTACCTGCACGGCGGCGGCGACCCGTCGTTCGGCTCGACCGGGTTCGACAACTACTACTACGGCAGGAACGTTACCCACGCGACGATGCAGTCACTCGTCGCGCAGCTCGTCAAGCGAGGGATCAAGTCGATCGAGGGCGACGTGTACGGCGACGCGTCCTACCTCGACGCTGCCCAGGGCACCGCACCGTATGGCTTCCGGGCTTCGTTCGATCTCGGCAGTCCGCTAAGCGCCCTCGACTACAACCGCGGCTGGACCGACCTCTCAGGCGACGGCTTCCAGGCCAACCCGCCTCTGTACGCGGCGCAGCAGCTCGTGCTCGCGCTTCGGGCAGCCGGGGTGAAGGTGCCGAAGAACAGAACCTTCACCGGCAAGACCCCGGTCGGCGCGACGACACTCGCGACCGTCAGCTCGCCTCCGATGTCGACGATGATCGCGCTGACGAACACACCGTCAGATAATTTCTTCGCCGAGACCCTGATCAAGGACCTCGGCGCCCGTTTCGGCGGCCGTGGCTCGACGGCCGCCGGTGCGGCGGTGGTGCGCGCCGAGGTCGCCTCGCAGTTCGGTATCGATCCGAAGATCTACGACGGCTCGGGACTCTCCTACAGCGACTCCTCGAGCCCGCTCGACATCGTCACCGTGCTCGAGAAGATGGCTGGCAACAAGGACTTTGTGCAGTCGCTCGCGATCTCCGGCGAGACCGGCACCCTCCAGGACGAGATGGTCGGCACGAACGCCCAGGGCCAGTGCCGCGCAAAGACGGGCACGCTCGCGGCCGTCTCCAACCTGTCGGGCTACTGCCTCGCGCGAGACGGGCATACGCTCGTGTTCTCGATCCTGCAGAACTACGTCAACCCGGACACCGAGCACCCCCTCCAGGATCTGATGGCCGAGGCGCTCGTCCGCTACGACGCTCAGACACCCACAACGCAGACACCCCCAACCGCCCCCAAAGCGCCCGTCGCCGGCACGCGCCGCCATTAACCTTCGCTGAACTCGAGGCGCGGCCGCTGGGAGACCACGACAGTCGGTCGGTACGGTGAGGTGGTGCCCGTTCTGCGTGCTGTTCGCCTCACGAAAACGGTCGGGGTCGGGCGGGCGGCGCGCCGGGTGCTCGACGACGTGAGCCTGTCCGTCGAGACCGACGAGGTGGTCGCGATCCTCGGCCGTTCGGGCAGCGGCAAGTCGACGCTGCTTCACCTGCTGGGCGGGCTCGACTCGCCCGATGCGGGAGAGATCACGCTGGGCGGCGACCGGCTCACGGGCCGGAGCGCCCGCGCGCTCGCGCGGATCCGCCTGCGCCACGTGGGGTTCGTCTTCCAGCAGTTCCAGCTGATCGAGGAGCTGAGCGGCGCAGAGAACGTGCTGATGCCGACGCGGCTGCCGGGCGCGCCGGCCGGAGGCGCGCGCCGTGCCGCGCAGCTGATCGAAGAGCTCGGGCTCACCGACGTGGCGGACCACCTTCCGCATGAGCTCTCGGGCGGCGAGCAGCAGCGGTTCGCGTTCGCCAGGGCGCTCGTGAACGGGCCGAAGCTGGTGCTGGCCGACGAGCCGACCGGGAGCCTCGACGCCGAGAACGGGGCCGCCGTCCTCGAGCTGCTGCGGCGGCTCACCGGCAGGGCGGTCGTGATCGTTACGCACGAGCCCGACGCAGCCGCGATCGCCGACCGGATCGTGCGCCTGGACGCCGGGAGGCTGGTGACGGCGGCCGACGGGCGGGCGGCGGCCCGCCACGCACCCTCGACCGGCCGGCGGCGGGGCGCATGAGTGCTTTTCGTGCAGCGCTCGGCGAGGCGCGGCGCGGGCTCCGGCTACGTCGCCGGGGAGCGCTCCTGACGGCGATCGGAATCGCGCTGGCAGCGGCGATGCTGGCAGCCGCGGTGGTCGTCGGGGAGGGGCTCGGCGGCGGCTTCGGCCGCGCCGCTCACGCGGCCGACCTGCCCGATGTGATCGTCCGCTTCGACCCGGAATCGGCTCGGCTGGTCGGCGAGCGGATCCGGGCGCTGCCCGACATCGCCTCCTCATCGACGCGCCTCGAGTTCACGAACGTCGGGATCGCAGCCAGCGGACAGCGGCGCGGGGACGCCGTGGCGGAGGTGATGTCCGGCTCGGGTCGGCCCGGCTACGCGGTGGTCGCCGGACACAATCTCGCCCGTGTCGGCGCCGAGACACTGATCGAGCTCGGGTTCGCGCAGGCGTGGCACATCCGGCTTGGAAGCAGCTTCTACGTCTCGGGGCTTGGGCCGCAGCGGGTGGTCGGGTTCGTGGAGGCCCCCGACAATGTCGGCTTCCCGCTCGCGAAGCCGCGCTTCTACGTCTCGCGACCGGCGATCGAGGCGCGCTACGGGCCCGAGCACAACCCCCGGGTCAACTTCGCCGAGATCTGGCTGCGTAATCCTCGCTACCTGAACGAGGTCCTGGTCCAGGCCCGCGCCACCAGCTTCGGCCTGCACGACATCCAGTTCGCGACGAAGTCGGGCGTCAAGGTGCTGCTCGACCAGGCGGCCGGGATCGTGATCGACCTGCTCGTCGCGCTCTCGGCGATCGCGCTGGTGACCGCCAGCGTGATGCTGGCGGCGTCGGCGCGGGCCGAGGTGCAGAGGCGGCTCGGCGCGATCGGTGTGCGGCGGGCGATCGGCGCCTCGCGCGGCCACATTGCGCTCGCACAGGGGCTCGAGGCGATGATGATCGCGGTGCCGGCGGCCGGCATCGGGCTGGCGGCGGGCGTGCTCGTGACCTATGGGCCCGACGATCGGCTGCTGACGATGCTGAACGAGCCTCCCCCTGGCGCCGGGATCGTGCTCCCCCTCGCGGCCGGGTGGCTGGCGAGCATCGCGATCCCGGTGCTGGGGGCGGCGCTGCCGGCCTGGCGCGCGACAGGCCGTTCGCCGGTTGGGCTGCTGCGGGGTGGCGAGCTCGAGACGGGGTGGGGGCGCGGGCGCCTGGCCTTCGGCCGCGGCCGTCGGGGCGGCCTCGGGGCGCTGGGTGCTCGCCTCGTCGCGGCGCGCCGGGTACGACTCGCCGCGACGGTGGTGACGCTCGGGCTCTCGACCGGGTTCGTGCTGATGATGCTGGCGCTCGCGTCAGCGCTGAGCGCGCTCGAGACCGATCCCGGCGCGCTCGGCAAGCACTACCAGCTGACCGCTTCGTTGCCCGTCAGCGCCGTCCCACGGGTGCGCGCGATCCCGGGCGTCGAGGCGGCGGCTCCGCGATACGAGACGGAGGCGGCCGACTCGTTCTCGCTGGGAGAGACGATCGACGTGATCGCCTACCCGGGGAACCACACCCTGTTCGAGGCGCCGCCACTCGTCTCCGGCCGGCGCCTGCGCGGCAATGATCAGGCCGAGGTCGGCGTCGGCCTGGCCGACGCTCTCGGCCTCAGCCCGGGCGCAACACTCGCGCTCGCCTTCTCATCGGGGGTCGAGCTGCGGCTCCGGGTGGCCGGGCTCGTGAGCTCGCTCGACCACGACGGCCGCGTCGCGTACATACCAGCGAAGGCGCTCCTGCCCGCGGACCCGTCGGCGCCGTTCCAGATCGCGGTTCTGGTGAAGCCGAACGCAAACCAGGGCAACGTCTCCGCGGCGCTGACCGCGCTCGGGGGGGAGCCCGCGGCTACGAGCGGGGCGACCGCACGCGGCGTGCCGCTCGTCGACACGCTGCGGACGATCCTGCGCGCGATCGCGATCGTCGACGGCCTCGTCTGCCTCTACGCCCTGATTCAGGCGTGCACGCTCACCGTTCAGGAGCGCCGCCGGACCGTTGCGGTGTTGCGCGCCTGCGGCGCCGGGCCCGGCGCGGTGCGGCGGCTGCTGCTCGGCGCGGCGCTCGCACTCGTCGTACCGGCCGCCGTGGTGGGTGTCCTGCTGGAGCGGTTCGTGTTCGGTCCCGCGCTCTCGCACCTGGCCGAGAACTACGCCACGCTCGCGCTCGACGCGACCACCTCGGAGGTGCTGGCGACACTCGCCGGGTTGGCCGTCGCGGGCGCGGTGGCGGTCGTCTGGGTCTCCCGGCAGGCATCACGCGAATCGGTCGTTTCCGGGCTTGCGTCGCGATGAGGCGAATGACCCGGCGAGCTGCTCTGGCCGAGGCGCTCGCCGGCGCGGCCGTGCTGGCCGGGTGCGGTGGTGGCGGCGGACGGGGGGCCGCACGTTCGGGCTCGACGCTCGAGTCCACGTGGGGCGATCCGGTCGGGGACGGGCAGCTGCGGGTCCTGCCGGGGGAGGCGCTGACCGACCGGACGGAGCTCGGGCCGGGCGCGGCCGCCGTCTCGGTGCTGGCGACGATCGCGCACCAGACCGACGCGCACGTGCTCGACGCCTCATCCCCCGCGCGCGTCACCTTCCTCGATCGCCTCGGCCCGCCGTTCCAGTCGACGTTCCGCCCACAGGAGACACTGACGGCGCAGGTGCTGGCCGGAGCGGTGGCATCCATCCGTGCGCTGCGGCCACAGGCGGTGATCCAGGGCGGCGACCTGATCGACAATGATCAGCAGAACGAGCTCGCGCATGCGCTCGCCGTGCTCAGAGGCGGCCTCGTGCGCCCGGGAAGCGGCCCGGACGGGTACTTTGGCGTGCAGCTGGCATCGGACCCGGATCCGTTCTATTACAGGCCGGATCTCGATGCGCCCCGGTACCCCGGGCTTCTGCACAAGGTGGTCAGGGAGTTCTCGAGTCCCGGTCTCGACGCGCCGTCCTATCCGGTGCTCGGCGATCACGACGCGCTCGTCGCAGGCGAGATCGTGCCGACGCCGTTGACGCGGTCGCTCGCGCTCGGGAACCGGGCGCTGTGGGATCTGCCGCACGGGCTGACGCTGCCGCCCGGCGCGCGGGCGCAGGCGACAGCGTCGCCCGACGGCCCGCCCGATCCTGGCCTCGTCCAGTCGTTCCTGACGCGCGCGCTGGCGGGCCCGACGGTGAGGGTGCCCGCGGATCCGACGCGGTCGGAGATGACCGTAGAGGAGGTGGTCGGGGCGCTGCGGGCCGGCGGCGGCGATGGTGCCAGCGCTCTCTCCGGCGGTGGGTCCGCGGGGCCCCGCCTCGACTACACGGTCGACGTCGGTCAGCAGCTACGCCTGATCGTGCTCGATCTCGTCCGGCGCGCGGGCGGCTCTGGCGGGCTGGTCGGTCCCGGTCAGGAAGCGTGGCTCGGCGCGCAGCTGGAGGCCGCGGGCGAGCGCTGGGTGATCGTCGTCTCCCACCAGCCGATCCAGAGCTCGGTCGGCGGGGCGGCGCTGCTGGCGCTGCTCGATCGCGCGCCACGCGTGATCGCGGCCCTCTATGGCCACATCCATCGCAACCGGATCGTCGCGCGGGCGACCCCGGCCGGCGGCTACTGGCTGATCAGCACGGCTTCGCTGATCGACTACCCCCAGCAAGCCCGCGCGCTGCGCCTGCTCGCGACTGCGGGCGGCGGCGTCGTGCTCGAGACCTGGATGCTCGACCACAGCTTCCCCGGGACGCTCGGTGAGATCTCCCGCCAGCTGTCATTCATCGACGCCCAGGGCGGCAGGCCGCAGGGGTTCGCCGGGTCGCGGCTTGACCGCAACGTCCGGCTTTACCGCCGCGCCGTCTGATCGGCCGGCGTCAGCCGGCCGCGGCCGCGGCGGGGGGCGTGGGGGCCGGCGTCAGCCGGGCGCGGCCGCGGCGGCGGCACCCTCGGCTTGCGCGGAGCGGGCGTGCTCGCGGCTGTCGTGCGAGGAGATCAGGACGATCGCGAGGATCGCACCGGCGACGGCGAAGCCGGCGCCGACGAGGAAGGCCCGATCGAAGCCCTTCGTCAGCGCGATGCCGACGTTGTGCACGCCCCCATGGAGGAGGCTCTGTGTTCGGCTGTTGGCGACGGTGGCGAGGATCGCGAGGCCAAGCGCGCCGCCGACCTGCTGCGAGGTGTTGATCAGCCCGGAAGCGAGACCGGCCTCGCGAGGTTCCGTCCCCATGACGGCGGCGATCGTCACCGAGACGAACGCGAATCCGAGCCCGACGGCGGCGAGCAGCGAGGGGCCGAGGACATCCGCCGCGTACGAGCCACCCGGGTCGGGCACGCGCGAGAACCAGATCAGTCCGGCCGCGATCAGCACCAGACCGGCGATCAGCGTCAGCTTAAATCCGATGCGAGTGACGAGCTGCGCCGCCCCTCCGGCCGACAGGATGATCCCGACCGCGAGCGGCAGGTAGGAAAGCCCGGTCTTGATCGCCGAGTAGCCGAGCACGTCCTGGAGGTAGAGCGAGATGAAGAAGAACATCGAGAAGAGCGCCATGCCGACCAGGAGCCCCACGAGGTTGGCGCCCCTGAGCGTGCGCAGCCGGAAGATCGAGAACGGCATCAGCGGGTTCGGCGAGCGCATTTCGATCACCAGGAACGCGATCAGCAGCGCCGCGGCGCCGGCGAGGCGCAACAGCGTCGACGTCGAACCCCAGCCATTATTGACGGCCTCGACGACGGCGTAGACGAGCAGCGACAGGCCGCCGGTGACGGTCACCGCACCCGGGATGTCGAACGTCTTCGTCTCGTCGCCGGAACGGCTCTCGACCAGTATCCGAGGTGCCATCACCGCCGCCACGAGCCCGATCGGGACGTTCACGAACAGCACCCAACGCCAGCTCAGTCCGCTCGTGAGGATCCCGCCGAGGAGCACGCCGACGGCACCGCCGGCGCCCGCCACGGCGCCCCAGATCCCGAGCGCGCGGTTACGTTCTGCGCCCTCCGAGAACGTGGTCGTGAGGATCGAGAGGGCCGCCGGCGAGACGATCGCTGCGCCGAGACCCTGGATTGCGCGCGCCACGATCAGCCAGCCCTCCGACTGGGCGAGCCCACCGCCGAGCGACGCGAGCGAGAACAGGACCAGGCCGATCATGAACATCCGCCGGCGTCCGAGCAGGTCGGCGAGGCGGCCGCCGAGCAGCAGGAATCCGCCGAAGGTGAGCACGTACGCGTTCACGACCCAGGACAGGTCGTCGCGCGAGAACTGCAGCGCCCGGCCGATCGATGGCAGCGCCACGTTCACGATCGACGCGTCGATGACGATCACGAACTGCGTCATCGCCAGTAGCAGCAGGGCCAGATTCTTCGCTCTTGGTGTATCCAGGGTATTCATGGAAGGTGAACTCCGGTTCCGGTTTGCCCGCCGTACAATACGGAACTATGATTCCGTTTGTCAAGTGTCCCGACGGTGAAGTTCCAGTGGACGGACCACTAGGATGAACACACCTACAGAAACCAAGCCGGCGCTCCGGGCGGACGCGCGCCGCAACCACGAGAAGATCATCGAGGGAGCGCGCCAGGTGTTCGCCCGCAATGGCGCATCGGCGCAGATGGAAGACGTCGCACGGGTATCCGGGGTTGGAGTCGGGACCGTTTACCGGCACTTTCCGACCAAGGAAGCACTGATGACCGAGCTCGTCCGGCGCAGCTTCGAGGCCTTCGTCGAGACTGCGCGTGAGGGGCTCACCGACGACGGCGATCCGTTCGACGTGCTCGCCCGCGTATTGCGCAGCAATGCCGAGCTGATCGCCGCCGACGCAGCCGCCCAGCAGGCGATGACGGGCGCCGGACCGGAGGTCTGGGCCGGCACCGAGGCGGAGCGACATCAGCTCGGCGACGTCACCCGGACGCTCGTCGAGCACGCACAGAGCGCGGGGGCGATGCGGCCCGACATCGACCCCGAGGACATCCCGATGCTGATGTGCGGCGTCTGCGCGACAATGGCCCACACTGCGCCGGGATTCGACTGGCGGCGTCACCTTGAACTGGCTATCGACTCGTTGCGCGCGCGTTGAGGGGGGGCGGTGGTGGGACGCTATTGGGCCAGTAGCCGTGCCGCGTGGCGGCCTAGGATCGCCAGGGTTGGGTCTCCGGGGCGGCGGCGGAGGAGGAGATTCAGTGCTGGGAGGTCGTCGTGACCGGCGGGGGACTCGAGCCAGCGCTTGAGCAGTAGGTCGTCGCCGCTGCGGATCACGGTGGCACGGACGCCGGCGTCGAGGCCTCGGCGGAGCTCGGCTACACCGGGTGCGTCAGAACGCGGCAGCAACGGGCCGGGGTAACGCTCGAGCGCCAACGCGCTGCGCCCTTCCTCGACGCTGCGCTCGACATCGAGGAAGTCTGCCTGGACGGTGCCCACCAGGCGGTAAGGGTCGGCGTCGAGTGCATTACCGAGCACGCGGCGCAGGCGCGAGAGCTCGGCGCGCACACTGACCGGCTTGCCCTGCTCTCCGAACAGCTCGAGCGCCAGCTGCTCGGCCGAGAGCCCGCGCTCGTGCGCGGCAAGCAGAACGACGATGTCCGAATGGCGAGGGCTGAGCTTGAGCGTCCGGTCACCAAGCCCGATCGTCGCGTGATCGACGCCAAGCGCCTGGACGCTGACCGCGCTCGGGTGGCTCGGGCTCGTCGCCTGGACCAACAGCCCTCCGACCGCTTGGGCAGCCGCAGTGACAAGTGCCAGCGAGTGCGGGTGCGCAGTGTTCGCAGGTCCCGTGAGGTCAACGCAACCCATCAGCTCGCCCGTGCGAGCGTCATGCAGCGGGGCGGCCGAGCACGTCCAGCCATGCACGGCAGCACGCACGTGCTCGGCGGAGAAGACCTGGACGGCATGGTCGATCGCCAGCGACGTGCCCATCGCATTGGTCCCAACCGCAGACTCGCTCCACAGCGATCCCGCGACGAGGTCCACACGCTCGGCCAGCCGGCGCGTCGCGCGGTCGCCCTCGACCCACAGCAACCGGCCGCCGGGGTCGGTGACGATCAGCAGGTGATGGGCATCACGGGCGTGCGCGCCGAGGAGCGCGCGCAGCATCGCCAGCCCCGGCTCGAGGCCGCTCTCGGCACGCCGATCGGCAAGCGAATCGGGATCGAACGCCTGCGGTGCGCAAGCACCGGCCGCCTCCGGCTCCACGCCCGCCCGCCGCGAACGACGCCACGACGCTGCGATCACCGACCGGGGCGAGTCGAACTCGCCCTCCTCGTTGCTCGCGCCGCTGAAGAACGCCTCGTGGACCCGGCGCAGCAGGCGCTCGCGAGCAGTCAAGTCCGCGCCGGCCTCGACGGCGATCCAGGGATTTCGCGGTGGCAACTCTCAGCTCCTTGATCGCCATTCTAGTAGCCAGAGCCCCACTGCAACGGACCTGCAACCCCCACTGGCCTAGGTTGTCTGGTCCCGACACCCCATCGTTAGGAGAGGACAATATGGCGACTACCTTAGAGGCGTCTTCGCCCGCCGCACGGTTTCTCGAGCAGCCCAAGCGGATGCTCATCGACGGTAACTGGGTCGAGGCCCGGAATGGCGGCACGTTCGAGGTCTACGACCCATCGCTCGGCGATGTCATCGCCCACGTGCCCGCCGGCGAAGCCGACGATGTCGACCTCGCGGTCGCCGCTGCTCGTCGTGCATTCGAAGACTCCGACTGGAGCCGGCTAACGGCGTCCGACCGCGGCCGGATCATCTGGCGGATCGGCGACCTGCTGCTCGAGAACGCCGACGAGATGGCCGAGATCGAGTCGCTCGACAATGGCAAGCCGCTCGTCATCGCGCGCGTCGCCGACGTCGAGCTTGCAGCAGACCTGTTCCACTACATGGCCGGGTTCGCGACCAAGATCTTTGGTCAGACGTTCCCGATCTCCGTGCCCTACGCCCCCGGCGCGCAGTTCCACGCTTACACGCTGAAAGAGCCTGTGGGTGTCGTCGGCCAGATCATCCCGTGGAACTTCCCGCTGCTGATGGCCGCATGGAAGCTGGGCCCGGCACTCGCCACCGGTTGCACGGTCGTACTCAAGCCGGCCGAGCAGACGCCGCTGAGCGCGATTCGCCTCGGCGAGCTGATGCAGGAAGCCGGACTGCCGGACGGCGTCGTCAACATCGTCACCGGCCTCGGCGAGACCGCAGGCGCGGCGGTTGCTGCGCACCCGGGCATCGACAAGGTCGCATTCACAGGATCAACCGAAGTCGGCAAGCTGATCGTGCAGGCGGCATCCAACGACCTCAAGCGCGTGACGCTCGAGCTCGGCGGGAAGTCTCCCAATGTCGTCTTCGCCGATGCTGACCTCGAGACCGCGATTCCCGGAGCGGCGAACGCGATCTTCTTCAACCACGGTCAGTGCTGCTGCGCCGGATCGCGGCTGTACATCGAACAGAAGATCTACGACGAAGTGCTCTCCGGCGTGTCCGAGCATGCGAGCAAGATCAAGGTCGGACGGGGCCTCGACCCCGACACGGAGATGGGGCCACTCGTCTCCGCCGAGCAGCTCGACCGCGTCACGGGCTTCCTCGAGTCCGGTGAGCGGGAGGGCGTCAGGACGGTAACCGGCGGCAAGCGCGTCGGCGATCGCGGCTACTTCGTCGCGCCGACCGTGCTCGATGGCGCCGGCCCCGGTAACAGGGTCCACGACGAGGAGATCTTCGGTCCCGTCGTGACGACGATGCCGTTCAAGGATCTGGACGAAGTCGGCCCGGCAGCGAACTCGACCGTGTACGGCCTCGCAGCCGGCATCTGGACGAACGACCTGACCAAGGCCCACCGCCTGATCCCGCGGCTGCACGCCGGCACCGTGTGGGTCAACACCTACAACATCTTCGACGCCGCGCTGCCGTTCGGTGGCTACAAGCAGTCGGGATGGGGACGCGAGATGGGCGAGGAAGTCATTCACGAGTACACGGAGACCAAGTCTGTGTGCATCGGGCTCTAGAGCCGCTTGTGTGTGGTCGCGGGGCGGGCGCGAAGTCCCGCCCCGCGTGCTCAGGCGGCGCCGCTGGAGTGCGGCGCCGCCTGGATACCGCGTGATTATCTGAGCCCGCGGATCGCCTGCTCAGTCCCGAACCCGGCGAGCCTTGCCAGCTCGGGGACGAAGGCGGGGGCGTAGATCGTCCCGACGCCCGATGCGAGGTCGTAGCCCGGACCCGCCGAGTAGCCGTTGACGGTGACGTTCCCGGCACCCTGGGGGAAGGTCACCGTGTTGTTGCCCGAAGTGACGTCGACGATCCCCGGCGCTCTAAAGGCCGATAGTAGATAGAGCGCGGGGTTGATCAGTCCGAGCGGACGATGGGCCACCTGCCCAGCCAGCGCGAGGATCCCGGCGAACAGCGGGGTCGCCTCGCTGGTACCGCACGTCGGTTGCCAGCCGGCCGGCACGCCGGGGAAGCTCTGGTAGACGTCAACCGCCCCGTTGCAGGCCGCGCTCATCGCGATGTCGGGGACGCCACGCTGATCTCCGACGACGTTCCTGACGAGGTCCTGGTAGAAGGGCCGCCTGAAGATGACCGACAGGCCGCCCCCGCCGGCAAGCGCGTTGGGCCCGTTCACGCCGAAGATGAACTGGTTGGTCGGTACGTCATAGGTGTCGTTCCAGACCGTGTCAGGCGACGTATGGTTGCCATTGGCATCGAGATGCAGCTGCGTGCCGCCGACGCCGGTGACCAGGGGGTCGCTCGGGGGCCAGGTCGTGGTGGGGTTGGTGTAGTACGTGGACCCGTCCAGCTCGACATTTGCGGCGCCGCTGTCGCCGGAAGCGGCGAGCACCGTGACGCGATGCAGCAGCGCATCCACGTAGGCGCCGCGCAGCGCGAAAAGCGACTGCGGGGTGGCGAACGTCTGCTCGGTTGCGCTGAAGCTCTGGCTGATGATGTTGCCGAGGTGGTGATCGATCGCGTACTCCTCGGCGGTCACGATCTGCGGGAACCCGGTGGTGCCCTCGGTTTCCGAGACCGGGGTCTCGAGCAGCACGATCTTCGCGCCCGGCGCCATCGCGTGTGAGTACTCGACATCGAGCGTCGTCTCGCCGGCCCAGCCGAGCATATCCCCGTTGGTCGGATCGAACGGCGGCACCGCGCCGGCCGGCTGCAGGATCTGCAGCGACGGCGGGGCCGGCAGGCCGAATGTGGTGTCGAAGGTGTTCAGGTCCGCCGCGATCGTGGGCGAGCCGAATGAGTCGACGATGATGATCGTCTGGCCGGCCCCGTTCACGCCCTTGGCGAGCTCGGTGGTCACGCCGTAGGCCTGCTGGATCTGCGCGGGCTCGTAGCACGCGACGCTATACAAGGTCTCGCAGTCGGCGGTCGTGGGCGGTTGCGCGAACCGTCCCAACGTCTGGATTGCCCCGGGATGGATGAGAACCGGCGGCTCGCCCGTGGCGGTAGCCGCAGACGCGGCGCCGACGGGGAGCACAAGGGTCGCCCCCGCCGCCAGAAGTGCAGTGAGGAATCTGCGTGTAGCCACGAATATCCTTCCCATTAGACCGCGTTGCAGTAAGCCTGCCCGCCCGAGAGCGGAGATCCTATAGCCGCGGTCAAGCGCCGAGCGCAGGTCAGCCGGGCTCGACCTGGAGGAGCTCGAGCAGGCCGTCTTCGCCGATGATGGGTACGCCGAGGCGCTCGGCTTGGGCTAGCTTCGTTCCCGGGCTCTCCCCGGCCACCAGGTAGGCGGTCTTGCGGGATACGGAGCCGGTAACGCGTCCTCCTGCCAGGAGGACGCGCTCGGTGGCCTGCTCGCGGGTGAGGTTCGGGAGGGTGCCGGTGAGGACGAGGGACTGGCCGGCTAAGGGTCCATCGCCTGGGGGCGGGCCCTCCTCCTCGAACTGGAGGCCCTGTTCGCGCAGGTCCTTGATCAGCGCGCGCATGTCCGGGTCCGCGAGCTGGGCGTGGATCACCTGCGCCATCTTCGGGCCCACCCCGGGCGTCTGCTCGATCTCCTCCGGGCTGGCGGCTAGCAGCGCGTCGATCGTGCGGAACTGCTGCGCGAGGCTGCGCCCTGTCACGTAGCCGACCTCCTCGATTCCGAGCGCGTACAGGACCCGCCCGAATAACTGGCGCTTGGACGCCTCGAGAGCGGCGATGAGCTTGCCGGCTGAGACCGCGCCGAAGCCCTCGAGCTCGGCGATCCGCTCGGCCTCGAGGCGGTAGAAGTCGCCGGCAGTGCTGACCCAGCCGAGCTCCATGAAATGGCTCACCTGCTTCTCGCCGAGCCCGTCGATGTCCATTGCGCCGACGAAATGCTTGAGCAGCTGCCAGCGCCGTCCAGGGCACGCGCGGTTCGGGCACCGCGTGAACACGTCGCCCACGTCCTTGACCGTGGGAGTGTCACAGACCGGGCAGCGCGCCGGCGGCCGCGGCGGCGGCGGCCGGTCGCCGCGTTCAGCCACGTGCGGTGCGGGCGAGAGCACCTGTGGGATGACATCCCCGGCGCGCAGCACGATCACCTTCTCCCCGGGCCTGATGTCCTTACGCGCGAGATCCTCCTCGTTATGGAGCGTGGCCAGTTTGACCGTCACGCCCCCGACCTGAACGGGCTCGAGCACCGCGTAGGGGTGCAGGTCACCGAACTTGCCCGGGTTCCAGCCGACGTCCTTCAGCACCGTCACCGCCGTCGTCGGCGGGAACTTCCACGCGATCGCCCAGCGCGGCTCCCGCCCAACGACACCGAGCCGGCGCTGAAGCTCGAACTGGTTGACCTTCACGACGACGCCGTCGATCTCGAACTCAAGCGATCCGCGCCGCTCCTCCCAATGACGGCACCGGGCGACGACGCCATCCTCTGACGTGAGCACCTTGATGTCAGGATGGACAGGGAAGCGATGGGCGCGCAGCCAATCGAGCGACTCGTAATGGGTCTCGAAGCTGATTCCCTCGGTCGCCCCGATGGCGTAGCACCAGAGCGACAGCGGCCGCTCGGCGGTCAGCTTCGGATCGAGCTGGCGGATCGTCCCCGCGGCCGAGTTGCGCGGGTTCATGAAAGTCGACAGGCCCGCCGCCGCGCGCCGCTCGTTCAGCGCGGCGAAGTCGGGCAACGACATGTACACCTCGCCGCGCACCTCAATCAGCGGAGGAGCGTCGTCTGACTCGATCCGCAGCGGAACTGTCGGCATCGTGCGCAGGTTGTGGGTGACGTCCTCACCAACCTCGCCGTTACCGCGGGTGGCGCCGCGCTCGAGGACCCCGTCGCGGTAGATCAGCGAGATCGCGAGCCCATCGATCTTCGGCTCGGCGACGTATTCGAACTCCGGGTCCTCGATCCCCTCTCGCGCGAGGTGATTGCGCATGCGCTGGATCCATGCGCGCAGCTCCTCCCCGGAGCGGGCGTTCGCGAGCGAGAGCATTCGCAGCGGATGGGAGACCTTGACGAGGTTCCCGACCGGCTCTCCCCCGGTTCGCCTGGTCGGCGAATCCGATGTCACCAGCTCGGGGTGGGCTGCCTCCAGCGCACGCAGCTCGTCCAGCAGCGCGTCGTATGCGTCATCGCCGATCTCGGGGTCGTCGAGGACGTAGTAGCGGTGACCGTGATAGTCGAGCAGGCGCCGGAGCTCGTCGACGCGGGCGGCGGGCTGCTCGGGAGGACGCGGCGTGCCGGCCTGCTCGGTCACGGCCCCAGGTCCCGGGCGGCGGGAGCGAGCAGCCGCGCGAGATCGCGGCGGCGCAGCTCGTCGATGCCCGTGTGATCGGTGAGGTCGAAGTGGATCGGCGTCACCGCGATCCTGCCCTCGGCGACGGCGACCAGATCGGTTCCGGTCTCCTCCCGCTCGTAGCTCGCGTCGCCATAGATCCGGTATAGCCGCCTACCCCCCGAACCCTCTTCCTCGAGCGAGAGCTCGTCGCGGTACACCCGCTTGCCCAGACGGGCGACCTCGACGCCGTCGGGATCGGTCCCGGGAACGTTGATGTTCAGCAGCGTTCCTGGCGCGAGCGGCGCCGAGTCGAGCTCGGCGACGAGCCCGGCGGTGAACGAGGCGGCAACGTCGAACACGAATTTCGAGCCGGCGCGGAAGTCGAGCTCGAGCGCGCGTGACTGCTGCGAGACCGCGATTCCAGGGAGGCCGAGAACGATCGCCTCGAGCGCCGCGGCCACCGTCCCCGAGTAGGTGATGTCGTCGCCGAGATTGGAACCGTGGTTGATTCCCGACACCACGATCTCGGGATCGTGGCCGCTGACGAGCCCGAGCCGCGCGAGCCGAACGCAGTCAACGGGGGTCCCGTCGGTCGCGTAACCGACGGTGCCGTCGTCGAAGTCGACCTCCTCCACCCACAGCGGCCGCCGGGTAGTGATCGACCTGGCCATCGCCGAGCGGTTCCCGTCGGGTGCGATCACGGCGAGCTCAACGCCAGGGACCTCCAGCAGCGCGCGCCGCAACGCCTGCAGGCCCGCCGCCTCGATCCCATCGTCGTTGGTCAGCAGGACATGCATCGGAGGTTGATCCTAGCCATCGCCGGGGCGGCTTCCTATACGGGGGACGGCCCGCCGTACCCCACCCTCGCCAGATACAGCCCGTGTGGGGGAGCGGTGGGGCCCGCGTCCGCGCGCGGGCGCCCGCTGAGCAGCGCGATGAACTCCTCGACCGTCCGCCGGCCACCCGCAACCTGCAGCATCGTGCCGACCAGAACGCGGTTCATCTGGCGCATGAACGAGTCCGCCTCGATCCAGAACTCGAGCAGGTCGGAGCGTCCGCGCCACGATGCCGCGAAAACGTGGCGCTCGAAGCGGACGTGGTCGGTCTCGGTCGGCGTGAACGCCGTGAAGTCGTGAATGCCGGGGAGCGCAGCGGCACACGCGTCGAGCGCGTCCAGGTCAAGCGGCTGCGGCCAGTGAAGTGCGCGGGCGCGCTCGTGCGGGCTGCGCGAGGAGCGGGCGAGGACGCGGTAGCAGTAGACACGGCTGACCGCGTCGCGCCGCGCGTCGAAGCTCGCAGGCGCTGCCTCGGCCGACAGCACCGAGATGTCATCCGGGAGCAGCGCGTTGAGGCTGAGGACCGACGCCGGCTCGCCCGCGTAGCTCGCCACCTGTCCCCACGCGTGGACGCCACGGTCGGTCCGTCCGGCAACGGTCACCGGGACCGGCTCGCGGTGAAGGACGACGGCAAGCGCTCGCTCGAGCTCCGACTGCACCGTTCTCGCCCCAGGCTGACGCGCCCAGCCGGCGAACTCGGTGCCGTCGTACTCGAGGACCAGCTTGGTAACCGCTTCAGCACTGCCGCCGGCGGGGTCCGGCATCGGGCCGGGCCCCACCTACACCAGCTCGAGCAGCACCATCTCGGTCGAGTCCGAGCGGCGCGGACCCAGCTTGAGGATCCGGGTGTAGCCACCCGACCGGGCCACGTATCTTGGCGCGATCTCCTCGAACAGCTTGTGGACGACGAACTTGTCCTGCCCGAGTGTCGCGAGCGCCTGCCGGCGGGCATGCAGATCGCCGCGCTTGGCAAGCGTGATCAGCTTCTCGACCTCGGGCTTGACCGCCTTGGCCTTCGTCTCTGTCGTCTGGATCCGCTCATGGTCGATGACCTCCTTACAGAGGTTCATCAGCAGCGCCTTGCGGTGCGAGGAACTGCGGCTTAGTTGGTAGCGCTGACGCTGGTGGCGCATCTCATCCCTAATCTTGGCGCAGCGAGAGCCCGCGTGCGTGCAGGGTCTCGATTACCTCGTCGATGGACTTCTTGCCGAAGTTCGGAATCGCGTTCAATTCGCTCTCGGTCTTCGAGATCAGGTCGCCGACCGTTTGGATCCCCGCACGCTTGAGGCAGTTGTACGAGCGAACACCGAGCTCGAGCTCCTCGATCAGGATGTCGTCCATCACGTTGGCGGGCCGGCTTGTGCCGACGAACGGCCCGTTCCCACCGACGAGGGCCGGCTCGAGCGCCGGGGCACCGGCTTCGCGCAGTTCCACGACTCGGTCGGCGTCGGTGAAGATCGCGAGCTGCGAGATCAGGATCTCCGCCGCTTCGCGCAACGCGGCGTGCGGATCGATCGAGCCGTCCGTCTCGATGTCGAGCGTCAGCTTGTCGAAGTCGGTCTTCTGGCCGACGCGAGCCTGCTCGACGTTGTACGCGACCCGGCGCACGGGGGAGAAGATCGAGTCGATCGGGATCACGCCGATCGGCTGGTCCGGAGACTTGTTCTCCTCAGCCGGCCGGTACCCGCGTCCGCGACCAATCGTCAGGTAGACCTCGAGCTTGGTCTTGCGCTCAAGCGTGGCGATGTGCGCGTCGGGGTTCAGGATCTCGACGCCCGAGGGAAGGTCGATGTCCTTGGCCGAGATATCACCGGGACCGGTGACGACCAGCGGCGCTTCGATCTCCGTCGCGTCGCTGTGCATCCGGCACACAATTCCCTTCAGATTCAGGACGATGTCCGTGACGTCCTCCTTCACACCGCGGATCGTCGAGAACTCGTGCGCGACACCCTCGATCCTGACACTCGTCACCGCGGCACCAGCGAGCGAAGAGAGCAGCACGCGCCGGAGGGAGTTACCGAATGTGTAACCGAAGCCCCGGTCGAGCGGCTCGATCGTGAACGAGCCGCGGTTCTCCTCGACCGCTTCACTAGAGATTCGGGGGACTTGGAAGTCGAGCATCAGGGTCCTAACGTCGTGGGTTCTCGCCGCCGCCCGGGCGGCTAGCCAGACGCCGCCAGCCTCCCGGGCCGGACGGCAGTCAAAGTGTCTACTTCGAGTAAAACTCGACGATGAGCTGCTCTTGAACCGGTGCGGCTATCTCCCGCCGCTCCGGCTTGCGCAGCACCTTCGCCGTCAGTGAGTCGTGGTCCGCCTGGAGCCAGGCCGGAACCTGGCCGGTCAACTCTGTGGCGTCTCGGATCACTTGTGTTGCCGTCGATCGCGCGTGGATCGCGATCACGTCGCCATCCCGCAGCTGATAGCTGGGGATGTTCACGCGCCGCCCGTTGACGGTCCAATGGCCGTGGAGGATCAGCTGGCGCGCCTGGCGTCGCGAGGCTGCGAATCCAAGCCGAACGAGCACGTTGTCAAACCGGCACTCGAGCATCCTGAGCAGGTTCTCCCCCGTGACGCCCGCCTGGCGGCTCGCCTTCTCGTAATAAATCCGGAACTGCTTTTCGAGCACGCCGTAGTAGCGCCTGGCCTTTTGCTTCTCGCGAAGCTGGACGCGGTATTCGCTTTGGCGCTGGCGGCCACGGCCGTGCTCACCCGGCGGGTAGCCGCGGCGCTCGACGCCGCACTTGTCGGTCAGGCAGCGCTCACCCTTGAGGAAGAGCTTCTGGCCCTCCCGGCGGCACTGCTTGCATTGCGGACCCGTGTCACGTGCCATCTGGACTTCCCCCTATACCCTGCGCCGCTTGCGAGGGCGGCAGCCATTGTGCGCCTGCGGCGTCACATCGCGGACGATGGTGACTTCGAGCCCCGCGGCCTGGAGGGACCGGATCGCGGTCTCCCGTCCCGAGCCGGGGCCCTTCACGAACACCTCGACCTTCTGCAGGCCGTGCTCGATGCCCTTGCGAGCAGCCGCATCGGCCGTGACCTGAGCGGCGAACGGGGTCGACTTACGTGAGCCCTTGAAACCGGCGCCACCGGCGGACTCCCACGCGATCACGTTGCCCTCCCGATCGGTCAGCGAGACGATCGTGTTATTGAACGAGGTCTTGATGTGAGCTTGCCCGACGGGGATGTTCTTGCGAACGCGCCGGCGACCGCGCTGCGGCCTCTTAGGTGCAGGACTCATCGCTTGCTCACTTCTTCCCCGCCCGCTTCTTGCCCGCGACCTGCATCCGCTTCGGGCCCTTACGCGTGCGGGCGTTCGTCTTCGTGTTCTGGCCGCGGACGGGCAGACCACGCCGGTGGCGCATGCCCCGATAGCAGCCGATCTCCTGCAGGCGCTTGATGTTCTGCGAACGCTCCCGTCGCAGGTCGCCCTCGACCGTCAGCGAGCGGTCGATCGCGTCGCGAAGCTTGACGATCTCGTCGTCGGTCAAGTTGCGCACGTAGGTGTCGGGCGAGACCTTCACCTCTCCGAGCAGCTTGTTCGCCGTCGGGCGTCCGATCCCGTAGATGTACGTCAGCCCGATCTCGACGCGCTTGTTTAGTGGGATGTTGACCCCGGAGATACGTGCCATCAGCCCTGGCGCTGCTTATGGCGCGGGTTCGGGCAGATCACGAGCACCCGTCCATTGCGGCGGATGACTTTGCACTTCTCGCACATAGGCTTGACCGACGGTCTGACCTTCACTTCAATTCCTCTGGTTCGTGGTTCCGGCCTGCGTCGGCTCTGGCGACCGCTCGGGCCGCCGCTACCGCGCTGGGGATCGCCGCGCAGCGATACACACACGCCACGAGCGCAACGTCGGATATTAGCAGGGCAGGCGATTACGCCACGGCGCGATCATTGCCCGTTTCGTGCCACGGCGTCAGGATGCGCGGGCCTTCTGGTGTGATTGCGATGGTGAACTCGAAATGGGCGGCTAGGGAGCCGTCCTGGGAGTAGATCGCCCAGTGGTCGTCGCCCATCCGTACGGTGTGGCGGCCGGCGGTGACCATCGGCTCGACGGCGAGGACCATTCCGACCTCGAGTGGAATCCCACTCCCGGGCTTGCCGTAGTTGGGGATCTGCGGATCCTCGTGCATGCTGCGTCCGATGCCGTGTCCGACGAGGGTCCGCACGATCGAGAATCCGGCCGCCTCGACGTGGCTCTGAACCGCGCTGGAGACGTCGCCCAGACGGTTCCCGGCGCGGCATTGCTCGACCGCGAGATGCAGCGACTCCTCGGTCGCACTCAGCAGCTTGCGCGCGACGGGCGTCACGGGGCCGACCGGGAACGTACGCGCGGCATCCGCGACCCAGCCTTCGTGGATGACGCCGATGTCGACGGAGAGGATGTCCCCGCGCGCGAGTCTGTACGGGCCTGGGATCCCGTGCACGATCATCGAATTCGGGGAGGCACAGATCGAACCAGGAAAGCCCCGGTAGCCCTTGAAGGCGGGCTCCGCACCTTGCGAGCGGATGAACTTCTCGGCGGCGGAATCGAGCTCGGCTGTGCTCACGCCGGGCCGGATCTTCGACGACATCAGGTTCATCGTCTTGACCAGGATGGCGCCCGCAGTCGCCATCTGCTCGATCTCCTGTGGGTTCTTCTTGATGATCACTGCGTGATAGCCGGTGCTGGTAATCGTCGGATCAGGCGATGGGCCTCGCCTGGACACTCAGACGTCATCCTCCATGCGGAGGGTCGCGATCACGGCACGGATGTGGTCATGGACGTCGGCCGGACTCCGGGTGCCATCGATCCGGCGCATCAGACCGCGCTCGTCGTAGTACTCGATCAGCGGCTCGGTCTGGTCGTGGTAGACACGTAGCCGGTTCTCGACGACCTCGGGCTTGTCATCGTCGCGCTGAATCAGGCGAGAGCCGTCCTGGTCACAGACGCCGTCGTTCTTCGGCGGGTCGAAATCGACGTGGTAGTTATGCCCGGACTTGATGCACACCCGCCGTCCCGAGATCCGGCGCACGACCTCCGCGTCAGGAACGTCGATCAGCAGCGCGGCGGTGACGCGCTTACCGCTATCGAATAGCTGCTCGTCGAGCGCCTTGCCCTGTTCGAGTGTCCGCGGGAAGCCGTCGAGGATGAACCCGTCCTTGGCGTCGTCGGCGGCCAGGCGCTCGGCCGCCATCGCCACGATCAGGTCGTCGGGCACGAGGTCTCCGGCCTCCATGTATGTCTGCGCCTGCTTGCCGAGGTCGGTCCCCTGTTTGACGTTGTCGCGCAGCATGTCGCCGGTCGAGATGAAGGGCAGGCGGAAGTCGCTACGGAGCCGGTCCGCTTGCGTTCCCTTGCCGGCGCCGGGCGGGCCGAAGAGGATCAGGTTTAACTCGGACACGAATTGTTCACTCTATCGGGCACGCGGGCGCGCCGACTAGGGCTGAAGTGGGTCCGGACTCGGGGTCGGCGCCGGGGAGGCGGTGGGCGCGGCGATCGCCTGAGGGAACGCGTTGTGCAGCGCCGTCTGGGCAAGGCTCGACGGCAGGTGGGCGGCGAAGATCTGTGCGTGTGCAGCCTCCTCCCGCTGTCCCTGCACCGCCTTCGCGGTTCCGTCGGTGCCCACCTTGACGCCGAAATATGCGCCCACGCCCGAGCCGACGACTCCGATCGCTGCCGTGGCGAGTGTCGTGAACTCTTGCGCGCTCACGCCGGCGAGCTCCGCAACCAGGAGGATCACGATGATCGCGACCAGGCCGGCGATCAGCGCCAGCAAGCCGGCGATCGACTTCAGCTGGCCGGCGAAGGTCTGGGGCTCCGTCGCCTCCGGAACCAGCGCCGAGTCGTTCGCGCCCGATTGTCCAGCAGGGTTGCTCGAGCTTCCGGTGGAGTCGGGCGCCATCCCGACTACTTTAAGAAGCCCTCGTAGTTGCGCATCATCAGCTGTGCCTCGAGCTGCTTCATGGTGTCGAGAGCAACGCCGATGACGATCAGGATCGCGGTGCCGCCGAAGAAGAAGTTCGCGCTCGTCTGGTCGATCAGGATCGTCGGCAGCGCCGCCACGGCGGCGAGGAAGAGCGCGCCAGGGAAGGTCAGGCGGGCGAGGATGCGGTCAAGGAATTCGGCCGTGGGCCTACCTGGTCGCACCCCTGGGATGAAGCCGCCGTACTTCTTCAGGTTGTCAGCCTGGTCGACGGGGTTGAAGGTGACCGCGGTGTAGAAGTAGGTGAAGACGATGATGAAGATGCTCTCGCCGAGGACGTAATGCCATCCCTGCGGATTGAAGAAGTTGGCAACGCTGGTAGCGAAATTGTTCTTGTTCTGCCCGACCAGCTGCCCGATCGTCGGCGGGATCGCCATGATGCTGGCGGCGAAGATCACCGGGATGACGCCGGCCATGTTGACGCGAAGCGGCAGATAGGTTTGGCCGCCCTGGGTCATCCGACGGCCGATCACGCGTTTGGCGTACTGCACCGGGATCCGCCGCTGGCCCTCCTGCACGAACACGATCGATGCCACCACGCCGAGGGCGATGAACGGCATCATCACGCGGAATACCTGATCGGGGTTGGTCCACCACGACTGCAGTCCGTGCGGAATGCGCGAGACGATGCTGGCGAAGATCAGCAGCGAGATCCCGTTGCCGATCCCGCGCTGGGTGACGAGCTCGCCCATCCACATCAAGAGGATCGTCCCGCCGGTGAGCGAGATCACGATCAGGAAGACCTTGGCGAGTGTGAAATTGTTGATCAGGGTCACGCCCGCGGACTGCTGGAAGCTCCTGAACAGGAACACGTAGCCGATCGACTGAGCGAAAGCGAGCCCGACAGTCAGATAGCGCGTGTACTGGGTGATCCGCGCCTGGCCGACCTCGCCCTCCTTCTGGAGTTTCTCCAGCGACGGAACGACGACCTGCAGCAGCTGCAGGATGATCGATGCCGTGATGTAAGGCATGATGCCCAGGGCGAAGACCGCGATCCGGCCGAGCCCGCCGCCCGAGAAGAGGTTCAGCAGCCCGAGGATGCTGTTGCCGCTGCTCTGCTTGGAAATCGCGTTGACGGCCGAGATGTTGATCCCGGGGGCCGGGATATAGGTTCCCAATCGGTACAGAGCCAGCACGGCCATCGTGAAGATCAGCTTCTTGCGGATCTCCGGGACCCTGAACGCGCTGAGGATGGTGCCGATCATCGTGCGGCCAAGTGGTCCCCGCCGTAACTACGAGGCGCCCGGAATGCGACCGTGCTTGCGCCGGTGACCACGCGTCACGATCCTTCGATCAGCTGGCAGGTGCCGCCGGCTGCCTCGATCTGCTCGCGAGCGGCGCCGCTGAACCCGTGCGCGTGCACGGTGAGCGGCTTCGTCAGCTCGCCCTTTGCGAGCACCTTGACCGGGATGCCCTTGCGAGAGGCGAGGCCCTTGGCCGTCATCGCTTCGAGCGTCACCGACGCGCCCGCGTCGAACCTCGCCTCGAGGTCCAGCAGGTTGACCGCCTGCGTGTGCGTGCGGAAGGGCTCGAACGGCATCGACTTCTTCATGTGCGGCCCGCGTAGCTTGCGCATCCGCATGTGGATCGGGTTCTGGCCGCCCTCGAATCGGGCCCGGTCCTTGGCGCCCGAGCGGGAGCCGTAGCCCTTCTGTCCGCGACCGGAGGTCTTGCCCGTGCCCGAGCCTTCGCCACGGCCTACACGCTTGCGCGGTCGGCGGCTACCGGGTGCCGGCTTCAGGCTGTGCAGCCCGATCCATTCCTCTTTCTCGTCGCTCATGAGGACTCCTCCACCTCGACGAGATGGCGGACCTTGTGCAGCATCCCCCGGATCGTCGGCGAGTCCGAATGCTCGACCGAGTGCCCGATGCGGCGCAGGCCGAGCGAGCGCAGCGTCGCAAGCTGGCTCTTGTCACAGCCATTGCGAGACTTGCGCTGAGTGATGCGAAGCGCGCTCATGACGTCTCACCAGGCTCGGGCGTGGGGTCCACGGCCGCGACCGCGCCGGACGGATCCGGAGTCGGGTCCGGCTCCGCGATGAGCACGGGATCCGGAGTCGGATCCGGCTCCGCGGCGGGCACGGGGGCCGCAACCGCTTCGGGAGCGCTCGCGGAATCGGAGGCCGCGGGCGGCGTGGCGGAAGCCGGCTCCGGGTCGGCCACAACGGCGGCGGCGGCCTCCGAGCTATCAGCGGAGGGGGAGTCACCATTCGAGACCACTTGCGTAGCGGTCTCGGATGGTGACTCGACCTCCGAAGCACGCTCAGTGAGTCCGAGGACACGATTTACGCTCAGACCACGCAGCTTCGCGACCTCCAAAGGAGTCCGCAGGGACTCAAGACCAGCCATGGTCGCCTTGACAAGGTTGATCGGATTCTGCGAGCCAAGGCTCTTGGAGAGGATGTCGGTGATCCCGGCGAGCTCGAGCACCGCGCGGACGCCACCGCCGGCGATCACGCCGGTACCGGGCGAGGCAGGCTTCAGCAGGACGCGACCGGCACCGAAGACGCCCATCGTCTGATGCGTGATCGTCGAGCCGTGCTTGGGTACGCGGTAGAGGTTCTTCTTCGCCCGCTCGACGCCCTTCTGGATCGCGACGGGGACCTCGTTCGCCTTGCCATAGCCGACGCCGACGACATCCCGCTCGTCGCCGACGACCACCAGCGCCGTGAACGAGAAACGACGACCGCCTTTGACGACCTTGGCGACGCGGTTGATCTCGACGACGCGTTCCTGCAGGTCGAGGCCGGCGGATGAGACTGAGCGATCAGGAGGGAGCATGGCGACTTTCCAGGGTAACCGAGATGGCTTAGAAGTTCAGGCCGCCGCTGCGGGCGCCGTCGGCGAGGGCCTGTACGCGCCCGTGATATTGGTAACCGCCGCGATCGAACACGGCGCTTTCGACGCCTGCAGCCTTGGCTCGATCGGCGAGCAGCTCACCCGCGCGACGCGCCTGATCCATCGCCTGGAGCTCGCGGAGCTCGGGCTCGGTCCAGTTGACGGCCGCAAGCGTACGGCCCGCGTCATCGTCGATCAGCTGGGCGAAGATGCCACGGTTGGAACGGAAGACCGCGATCCGGGGGCGCTCGGCGCTGCCGCGGACCTTCGCGCGCACGCGACGACGGCGGCGCAGGCGACGCTGGGGCGGCGTTGAGATGGTCATGCGCGCTTGCCCACCTTTCTGGCGACGTGCTCGCCCTCATAGCGAATCCCCTTGCCCTTGTAGGGCTCAGGCTTACGCTGCTTGCGGATGTACGCGGCGATCTCGCCGACCTGCTGCTTGGACGCACCCCTGACCACGATCCGGGTGGGCTGCGGCACTTCGAACTCAATCCCCTCAGGCGCCTTCACCGGCACCGGATGCGAATAGCCGAGCGCGAGCTCGAGATCACGGCCGCGAAGGAAGGCGCGATAGCCGACGCCCTGGATCTCCAGCCGCTTCTCAAACCCGTTGGTGACGCCCTCGACCATATTTGCCACCAGCGAGCGCGTCAGGCCGTGCAGGGCGCGGTGCTGACCGCGATCGGTTGGACGCGTCACGACCAGCTCGTCGCCAACGCGCTCGACCTTGATGTCGCGGTGGATCCGCTCGAAAAGCTCGCCCTTGGGCCCGTTGACCGTTACCCGATCGGGTTCGATCGCGATCGTCACGCCCGCGGGCACGGGGATTGGCTGTCTACCGATACGGGACATGGCTCACCAGACGGTAGCGACGACTTCGCCGCCGACGCCGCTCTGGCGCGCCTCGTGGCCCGTCATGACGCCGGAGGAAGTCGAAATGATCGCGGTGCCCATGCCTCCCTGGACACGCGGAATGTGCGCGTGATCGACGTACGTGCGGCGGCCCGGCCGCGACACGCGACGCAGGCCCGAGATCACGGGCTTGCGGTCGTCGGTGTACTTGAGCGTCACGGTGATGCTCTCGCCGGGGTTGCCGGCGGTCGGCGGCGCCACCTCGTAGCCCGTGATGTAGCCCTCCTCGACGAGGATGCGTGCCAGCTCGCGCTTGAGCTTCGACGAGGGCATGATCACATGCTCGTGCTGCGCCTGAGCCGCATTGCGTAGGCGCGTGAGGAAGTCCGAGACTGGATCGGTCATCGACACGTGATCACCAGGAGCTCTTCGTCATCCCCGGGACATAACCGTTGTGCGCGAGCTCGCGCAGGCAGATCCGGCAGACGCCGAACTTGCGGTAGACCGAGCGTGAACGGCCACATCGGCGGCAGCGGGTGTACCCACGGGTCGGATATTTCGGTGTCCGCTGCTGGCGGACGCGCTGAGAAGTTTTGGCCATGTATTCCTTACTTAGTTCCTTGCGCTAGCGCGCCGTGGTCGTGGCCGGCGTGCGGCCTTCCTTCGAGAATGGCATCCCCATCGCCACGAGCAGTGCGAACGACTCCTCGTCGCTGGCGGCGGTGGTCGTGATCGTGATGTCCATGCCGCGGACCTGGTCGACCGCGTCATAGTCGACCTCGGGGAAGATGATCTGCTCGCGGACACCCATCGAATAGTTGCCGCGACCGTCGAAGGCGCGGGGGTTCAGACCGCGGAAATCGCGGATCCGCGGAATCGCGACCGACATCAGCCGATCGAGGAACTCGTACGAGCGCTCGCCGCGAAGCGTCACCGCGACGCCTACCGGCATGCCCTCGCGAACCTTGAACTGCGCGATCGACTTTCGCGCCCGGCGCACGTTCGGCTTCTGACCGGTGATCGTGGCGAGCTGCTCGGACGCCGCGTCGAGCATCTTCGAATCCTGCTTGGCGTCGCCAACCCCCATGTTGACGGTGACCTTCACGATCCGCGGCGCCTGCATCGGCGTCGCGTAGCCGAAGTCGGCCATCAGCGCGGGACGGATCTCCTCGAGGTAGCGCGTTTTCAGTCGTGCGGGCATTTCGTCAGTCGATCCTAGTACCCGTGCGCTTCGCCACCCGGTAGCGCTTACCGTCGCTGATCTCGATCCCGACTCGCGTCGGCTTCCCGTCGGAGGGATCGATCAGCATCACGTTCGAGAGGTGGATCGGGCCCTCCTTCTCGATCACGCCGCCGACCTGCTCGGCGCGCTGTGAGCCGGCTACCTGACGCGGGCGCTCGTGGCGCTTGACCATATTGAGTCCCTCGACGTAGACGCGGTCCTTCTTCGGGTCGACGCGAAGAACCTTGGCTTGCTTGCCGCGATCCTTGCCGCCGATCAAAATCACCAGGTCGTCGCGCTTGATCCGGGCAGGCACTAGAGCACCTCCGGGGCGAGCGAGACGATCTTCATGAAATTGCGTTCGCGGAGCTCTCGCGCCACCGGGCCGAAGATGCGCGTTCCGCGGGGATTGTTCTGAGCGTCGATCAGCACAGCGGCGTTCTCGTCGAAGCCGATGTAGGTGCCATCCTCGCGTCCGTATGACTTCTTCGTCCGGACGACCACGGCGGTGACGACCTCGCCCTTCTTGACCGAGCCCTGGGGCGTGGCCTGCTTGACCGTCGCGACGATCACGTCGCCAACCCCGGCGTAGCGCCTGCGCGAACCGCCGCGCACCCGGATGCAGAGGATCTCGCGCGCACCGGTGTTGTCGGCCACCCGCAGTCGTGTCTCGTTCTGGATCATCTTGCGCGCTCGATTACTTCAATCAGGCGCCAGCGCTTGGTCCTCGAGAGCGGACGGGACTCCCGAACCAGCACGGTGTCGCCGATGTGGGCTTCGTCGCGCTCGTCGTGGGCATGAAGAGTCGTCGAGGTGCGGACGACCTTGTCGTACCGGCGGTGACGATGGGCCACGTCGATGCGCACGGTGATCGTCTTCGCTGCTCGATCGGAGACGACGACGCCGAGGCGCGACTTCTGCTTGCCCTGCACGTGCTCGCGCGCAGGGGTCGCGGTCGCGGTAACGCCGCTCAGTTTCGCCTTCTCCCGCGCATGGAGCCGGCCCGCCCGCCGCGTCGTCGCCTTCTGCGCGCGCTCGGCGATGCGCTCCTGATGTCGTTCCTCCGGGCTGAGCGCGGCGCGCGCGGGCGCCTTCGCTGCCTTCCGGGCGCGCATCCGCGAGCGGCGCTCCTTCGGACTCAGGATCTCGGCCGGCGCCGCCGCCGACGTGTCGTTGCTTGCTGTTTCTTCAGCCATCCGATTCAGTCTCTTCGTTTGCAGTGGTTGTCGCCCCGCCGGGACCGTCGATGCCGCGTTCGCGGGCGACGGTCAGTGCGCGCGCGATCTCGCGTCGCGCACGCCCGAGGCCTGAGGTGTTGTCGAGCTCGCCTGTGGCGTGCTGGAAGCGCAGCCCGAACAGCTCGCGGCGCGCCGTGACGAGGTGCTCGCGCAGTTCGGTGTCGTCCATGTCGCGGAGCTCGGAGGGCCTCATGCGTCATCCCTCATGACGAACTTGGTCCGCACTGGAAGCTTATGGCCGGCGAGGCGCATCGCGTCGCGGGCGAGCGGCTCGGGGACGCCCGCGAGCTCGAACATGACGCGACCGGGCTTCACGACCGCGACCCAGCCCTCCGGCGAACCCTTGCCAGAACCCATCCTCGTCTCGGCGGGCTTCTTGGTGAAGGGCTTGTCGGGATAGACGTTGATCCACACCTTGCCGCCACGCTTGATCTTGCGCGTCATCGCGATTCTGGCAGCCTCGATCTGACGGTTGGTCAGCCAGCCTTCGTCGAGCGCTTTCAGGCCGTACTCGCCGAACTGCACCGTGACCTGTCCGCGCGAGATGCCGCGACGGCGCCCGCGATGCACCTTGCGGTGCTTCACACGTTTGGGAGCAAGCATCAGCGTCCTCCTCCGCCACCGCCGCGGGGGCCGCCGGTTCCGCCACCGGGGCTGCCACCGCGACCGCCGGGAGCGCCGCCGCTGCGACCGGGGCCGCCGGAACCGCCGCGACCGGGGCCGCCAGGACCACCACGACCAGGACCGCCAGGACCACCACGACCAGGACCGCCAGGGCCGCGACCGCCACCGCCACCGCCACCGCCGGGACGGCCACCGGGGCCGCCGGGGCCGCCACCGCGACCGCCGGCACCGCCAGGACCGCCACCACGACCGCCCGCGCCGCCAGGACCGCCACCACGACCGCCGGCACCGCCAGGACCGCCACCGCGACCGCCCGCGCCGCCACCACCACGACCGCCCGCGCCGCCAGGACCGCCGCCGCGACCGCCTGCGCCGCCCGGACCGCCACCGCGACCGCCGCCGGCACCGCCGCCGCCACCGCGTCCGTCACGCTCGGGCCTGCGTCCGCCGCGCTCGGGCGCCTGGGATGCCGGCTCGTCCATGATCGTCAGGTCGGCGCCGGTGTAACCCTCGGGCATGATCTCGCCCTTATTGATCCAGCATTTCACGCCGATCCGGCCGAATGTCGTGCGAGCCTCGTGAAAGCCGTAGTCGATGTCGGCACGCAGCGTGTGCAGCGGTACGCGGCCGTCCGAGTAGCCCTCGGTACGTGCCATCTCAGCGCCGCCGAGGCGTCCGGAGACCTGGACGCGAACGCCCTTGGCGCCAGATCGGATCGCGCTGGTCAGCGCGCGCTTCATTGCGCGGCGGAACGCGACCCGGTTCTGGAGCTGCTCGGCGATCGACTGTGCGACCAGCCGCGCGTCCAGCTCGGGGCGCTTGATCTCGAGGATGTTCACCTTGACCTGCTTGCCGGTGATGCGATGCAGGTCGCGGCGCAGCTGGTCGACCTCGGAGCCGGACTTACCGATCACGATGCCTGGCCGCGCGGTGTGGATGTTGACCTCAACCTCCGTCGCGTTCTTGCGGATCGTGATGTCCGACAGCCCGGCGTGCGCGAGGCGGCCGATGATGTGCCGGCGGATGAGTACGTCCTCGTGCAGGAAGTCGGCGAAGTTCTTCTCGTTGAACCAATTCGACTTCCAGTCGTGGATGTAACCCACGCGGAGCGACTCAGGATGGACTTTCTGACCCATGAAGTTTCGGTTATTCCTTTGGCGTAAGCAGGATCGTCAGGTGGCAGGTGCGCTTGCGGATCTTGGTCGCGCGTCCCATTGCCCTCGGACGGTAGCGCTTGAGCGTCGGACCGTCGTCTGCCTTGACGACCTTTATGTACAGGTCCTCGCCGACGAGCTCGTGATTGTGCTCGGCGTTGGCGACCGCGGACTCGAGCAGCTTGCTCCAATCCTTGGCCACAGATCGCGTCGTGTACGCGAGGATCGCTCGCGCCTCCTCGACGCTCTTGCCCCGGATGTGATCGCACACCAGTCGCGCCTTACGCGGCGAGGAGTGGACGTTCCGGGCGTAGGCGCGGACCACGGGCGCCGGCAGGTTCGGATCACGCTTCGCACGGCGGGGAGCGGGCTTCGGCGCGGCCGGCGGCTCCGAAGCCTCTCGCCGGCCGCGGCGCCTGCGCGCGGGCTTGGCGTCGGGGGCGGCCTCGGCCTCGGGCTCCGGCTCCGGCTCGGCGGCGGCGGCCTCGGGCTCAGCGGCCTCGGGCTCAGCGGCCTCGGGCTCCGCAGCTTCGGGCTCGGCGGCGGCTTCGGGCTCGGGTTCTGGTTCGGCGTCCTCGGGCTCGGCGGCGTCCTCGGGCGCGGGGGCTACCTCCGGCTCCGGCTCTGCCTCGGCGGCTTCCGGCTCGGGCGTGTCGGCTTCCGCATCCAGAGGGGCCGGCTCCGCGGCGGCGGAGGGCTCTACGTCGTCGCCGTCATCCGACGAGAGCGCCTCGACCGCGGGGGTCGTGTCCTCCGCCCCCTTACGGCGCAGAACGCGGCGGCGCTTCGGCTTCTCTGGCGTGTCGTCGTCTGGCGTCATCGTCTCTTACCGGTAGACGTGTGCCCGCGATAGAGGCGGGTCGGCGCGAACTCTCCGAGCTTATGTCCGACCATCGACTCGCTGATGAAGACTGGAACGTGCCTGCGGCCGTCGTGCACCGCGATCGTGTGCCCGACCATCTCGGGGAAGATCGTGGATGTGCGCGACCAGGTCTTGATCATCCGCTTCTCACCCGCGGAGTTCATCGCTTCGATCCGCGTCATCAGCCGCTCCTGTACGAACGGACCTTTCTTGCTCGAACGGCTCATCGCTTCTTACCTCTTCTGCGTCCGCGGACGATGTAGCGGTCTGAATCCTTGCCCTTCTTACGCGTGCGGTAGCCGAGCGTCGGCACGCCCCAGGGGGTCACCGGGTGACGTCCAGCGGTGGTCGAGCCCTCGCCGCCGCCGTGCGGGTGGTCGACCGGGTTCATTGCCGTTCCGCGGGTCTGCGGCCGGACGCCCATGTGGCGCTTGCGTCCCGCCTTGCCGATCTTGACGTTCTGGTGATCGGCATTACCGATCGTGCCGACCGTCGCGCGGCATTCCGCGCGCACCAGCCGCATCTCGCCCGAGGGCAGGCGCAGCGTCGCGCGGTCACCATCCTTTGCCAGCAGCTGGATGCTCGTGCCTGCGGAGCGTCCGAGCTGACCGCCACGGCCGGGCGTGAGCTCGACGTTGTGGACGACCGTGCCCGCCGGCATGTTGGCGAGCGGGAGGCAGTTTCCAACGCGGATGTCGGCGTCCGGCCCCGATTGCACCATCGCACCGACCTTCAGGCGCGCAGGCGCGAGGATGTAACGCTTCTCGCCGTCCACATAGTTGAGCAGCGCGATGTACGCCGAGCGGTTCGGGTCGTACTCGATCTGCGCGACGCGCGCCGGAATCCCGTCCTTGCGGCGCTTGAAGTCGATCTGCCGGTACAGGCGCTTGGCGCCGCCGCCGCGGTGGCGTGCTGTCTTGCGCCCGTTCGAGTTCCGTCCACCGGACTTCTTCAGTCCCTCGGTCAGCGACTTCTCCGGATGACCGCGAGTGATCTCGGCGAAATCCGGATAGGTGACAAAGCGCCGGCCGGGGCTCGTGGGCTTGGGCTTGCGAATGGCCATTACTCGCCGCCCTGTAACCCTTGGAATATCGGGATCGTGTCGCCCTCGCCGACCTGCACGATGGCCTTCTTCCATGCCCGCGTGCGGCCGGAGGTGTGGCCGCGGCGCTTTGGCTTGCTCTTGACCGACGCCGTTCGCACCTCGACGACCTTGACGTCGAACAGCAGCTCGATCGCCTGGCGGATCTGCGTCTTGTGCGCCTTGTCGTGCACGCGGAAGGTGTACTTGCCTGCCTCGGCAAGCACGAACGACTTCTCGGAGACAACGGGGCGGATGATGACCTGGGTGGGCTCCATTACTCGCTGGTCTCCTCGCTTGACCGGACTTCGGCCTCTTCATCATCGCCAGAACTCCCATTTCCGACCGCCCTGGCCGTCAGCTCGGCGAGCGCCGCTTCGGAGATGAGCAGCGAGTGTGCGCCGACGATGTCGGCCACACCGGCATCACCGACCGGCATCACCGAGACACGGGCGAGGTTGCGAAACGACTTACCGGCCCCGGCCTCGGCCTCGGCCAGCAGCACGAGTGCCGGAAGCCGCTGGCCCCAGTCTTCGAGCAACGCCGCCGCCCGCTTGGTCGAGGGCGTCGCGAAGACATCTGCGTCGAGCACGGCAAGCGATCCGCGCTCAGCATGCAATGACAGCGCGGCCCGGAGCGCGGCCCGGCGAGCCTTGCGGTTGACCTTGAACGTGTAGCTGCGCGGTGACGGCCCGAAAACGGTACCGCCGCCCTTCCAGATCGGCGAACGAGAGGAGCCGGCGCGGGCGCGCCCGGTGCCTTTCTGGCGCCACGGTTTCGCGCCGCCGCCGCTGACCTCGCCGCGGGTCAGCGTCGACGCCGTGCCGCGGCGACGCGCGTTCAGCTCGGCGCGGACCGACTCGTGGACGAGCGGCATGTTGAACGTGGCCTCGAAGGCTGTCGCGTCGAGCGTGACGTCGCCACCGCCGAGCTTAGGTGCGGTCCTAGGCATCCGTGCGTACCTCGACCGTCCCACCACGCGGACCAGGAACGGCGCCCCGCAGCAGCAGCAGATTCTGAGCGGGGATCACCTCGACGACGGTGAGGCCCCGCTGCGTAACGCGACCTCCGCCCATCCGCCCGGCGCCCTTCATGCCTTTGAAGACGCGTGACGGAGTCGCCGATGCGCCGATCGAACCCGGCGCGCGGACGTTATGCGAGCCATGGGACTTCGGCCCGCTCGCGAAGTTGTGGCGCTTGATCGTTCCCTGGAAGCCCTTGCCCTTGGACTTACCGGAGACCTTGACCTTCTGGCCGGGCTCGAACACGTCGACGGTGACCGTCTCGCCCATCAGCAGCTCCCCGGCCTCGTCGCGGAACTCCGCGAGGTGCCGGTGCGCGGGCGCGTCGGCCTTCTTCAGGTGCCCGAGCTCCGCTTTCGTCAGAACCTTCTCCTTGCACGCGCCAAATGCGAGCTGCACGGCCTCGTATCCGTCGCGCTCCTTGGACCTGATCGCGGTCACCGGGCACGGCCCGGCCTCGAGCACGGTCACGCGCTCGACGCGACCGTCGTCGAGGAACCGTTGTGTCATTCCGAGCTTCTTGGCGAGAATCGCAGCCATCGTCGTGCCTACAACGCCAGGCGGATCTCGATATCCACGCCGGCCGGGAGATGGTCGAGTCGCTGGAGCGAGTCGACGGTCTTCGGGGTGGGCTGATGGATGTCGATCAGTCGCTTGTGGGTGCGGATCTCGAAGTGCTCGCGGGAGTCCTTGTCCTTGAACGGCGAACGGATCACGCAGTAGACGTTCTTCTCCGTGGGCAGGGGCACGGGACCGGACACGGTCGCACCGGTGCGAGTCGCTGTCTCGACGATCTCTTTCGCCGCCGTCTCGATCGCCGTGTGGTCGTATGACTTCAGGCGGATACGGATCTTGTTTTGGGCAAGCGTTGCCACGGGTTAAGTGTGTTTCTTTCTAGTGTTGGCTTCAGGGCGAGTCCCATTTGTGGCCTTGGCCACAACATCCGGGGCCCACCCCTATGGTCGTATCTGTTGATGGAAGACGCAGGCGGCGGGGCCGAGCACGAGCGCCCCGCGCCGTTACTTGATGACTTCTGTCACGACTCCAGAGCCGACCGTACGGCCGCCCTCTCGGATCGCGAACCGGAGACCCGCATCCATCGCGATCGGCTGGATCAGCTCGATCTCCATCTGGATGTTGTCTCCCGGCATCACCATCTCGGTGCCCTCGGGAAGCCTGGCTACCCCGGTCACGTCGGTGGTGCGGAAATAGAACTGCGGCCGGTAGCCCGTGAAGAACGGCGTGTGACGTCCGCCCTCCTCCTTCTTCAGGACGTAGACCTCGGCCATGTACTGCGTGTGCGGAGTGATCGAACCCGGCTTGCACAGCACCTGGCCGCGCTCGATGTCCTCGCGCTTGGTCCCGCGAAGCAGGCAGCCGGCATTGTCGCCGGCCTGGCCCTGGTCGAGGTTCTTCTTGAACATCTCGACGCCGGTTACAACAGTCGAGACGGTTGGCTTGATGCCCACGATCTCGACGGTCTCTCCAATCTTGACGATGCCCTGCTCGATCCGCCCGGTCGCGACGGTGCCGCGACCGGTGATCGAGAAGACGTCCTCGACCGGCATCAGGAACGGCTTGTCGAGGTCGCGGACGGGCTCGGGGATGTAGGTGTCGAGCGCCTCGGCGAGCTCGAGGATCTTCGCCTCGTACTCCTTGTCGCCCTCGAGTGCCTTCAGCGCCGACCCGATCACGAACGGAATGTCGTCGCCCGGGAACTCGTACTCGGACAGCAGCTCTCGGATCTCGACCTCGACGAGCTCGATCAGCTCCTCGTCGTCGACCATGTCCGCCTTGT
>Ga0302325_10002866_pt1 | contig 41406 bp, 37 predicted proteins | sample Palsa_T0_2_FD_201948 | JGI IMG/M metagenome (GOLD analysis project Ga0302325, IMG submission 201948) | Peat permafrost microbial communities from Stordalen Mire near Abisko, Sweden - Palsa_T0_2 | ecosystem: Environmental > Terrestrial > Soil > Palsa > Peat permafrost | place: Sweden: Abisko...
GCGACAGCAGCTTCCAGGTGCTGCTCAAGGGAGGCACGCTGCAGTTGCTGGGGACGATCACCGGCACCGGCGGCATCGATGTGCAGGGCGGCACGCTTAAGTCCAGCGGCGCCACCGGCTACAGCGGAAACATAACACTGGAAGACGGCGGCACCATCAAGGATGCCGCCATAGGGGACCTTTTAGCACTCGGAACGGGCACGCTGACCCTCAATGGTGGAACGTTACAAAACACTGCGATCGGTATGGCGATTCTCAGTAATCCAGTCTCTGTGATTGGCACCTCAAACATCAGCTCTCGCGGGCAGAAATTCAAATTCACCGACAGCGTCAATCTCGCCGGCAGCGGCTCCATCGATATCTTCGGCACGGTGGCTTTGACCGGGTCAATCAGCGGCAGCGGCGACATCATCATGGATGGAGACGAACTCGATGTCGGCGGCAGCAATCCGAGTTTTACAGGTAATGTCACCGTGCATAGCGGCACCATCGAAGTCGTGCAGGACGATGCCCTGGGCAACGGCAACTTGGTTGCCGATCTTGAAAGCCAAGGTGTCCTGGAAAGCGTCTCCAGTGTCGATCCGGTGCTGGATAATCCGCTCACTGTTCAAACGGGAACTTTGATTCTGGAAGGGCAATTCACATTCCCCAGTGGCGTCACCATCGACTCTAATGCAAATCTCGGACTCCAGGGCGCTGGAACGCAGGTGGTTGTTTCCGGACCTCTGGCGGGAGGCGGCGATGTCGAAACCGGTGGAGAAAGCTTCACACCAACCGGAAGCACCACCGGATTCACTGGCGCCATCGATGGGAAGTCATCCAACCCCTCTGGAGGTTCCACGAATCCAACGACCGTTCCCAACGGCCCGTTTGGCTTAGTCGCATTGGGCCTTTCTTCCACGGAAATCAATCTGTACTGGCATAGCAACAGCAGCAATGAATCAGGATTTGCCGTGGAACGTAGCAGTGATGGCGGAAGTTTCACCGTGGTTGCCACTTTGCCCGCCGGCACAACTACTTATCCGGACACCGATCTCGATCCTTCCACGACTTACCAGTACCGGGTCCGTGCGTTCAACAGCATGGGCAATTCTTCCTACACGGGTGTTGCGATGGCTACCACCCTTACAAGCGGCGCCACCGCGATTCCAGCGCCCGTAGGCACACCAACGTCCGTGCCCAATGGGCCTTTTGCTTTGAGCACGACGCCCTATGGGTCAACGCAGATCAATCTGACCTGGCACGATAATGCGAACAACGAAGCTGGCTATGCGGTCGAACGCAGCGAGGGGACGAGTGATGTCTGGACCGTGATCATGTTGTTGCCGGCCGATAGCACATTCTATTTTGATACGACACTCGCGCCGGCAACGCAGTACATCTACCGTGTGCGCGCTTTCAACGCTTTGGGCGACTCTTCCTACGCTGGCCCCAGCTCGACATCGACACTGCCCGGCGGCAGCACCGCTCGCACGCCGATTTCGACACCGCCATCGGTGACGACGGTTCCTAACGGGCCCTTCGCTTTGAGCGCACAGGTTATCTCCGCCACGCAGATCGATTTGGCATGGCATGACAACAGCGACGATGCCGACGGCTACCTCCTTGAACGTCAAACCGGCGACGGCGATTTCGAGCCATTGGCAAACCTGGCGCCTGATTCAGTCTCATTTACCGATGACACCGTCACCGCGGGCAACACGTACACCTATCGTTTATTTGCCTTCAACGATTTTGGTGATTCGTCGATTGCAACTTCAGTGGGCGTGTCGGCCTAGGATCGGATATCCTCCGTTCACGATTTTATTGCTGTAGAAATAGACATCGTAATCAGGTGCGAGCGCAGATTTTTCCATTTGATATTTAATCCAAGATTCGTAGTATCGTCGTTCCATGGTTCACGATAATTCCTTTATATTGGGTAACTTATCGTCCGCTACGGAACCGAAGGGTTCGGGTTCGAGCCCTGAGAGCTGCATTGCAAAGCGTTATTTTGCAATGTCTTACGGGGGTACAGATTTTGGCGGCTGCACCGATTACATCGGGTGCAGTATTGGTGCAGCAGAGAATGAGCGGCACCCAAGCCTAGGGGAAAGTGACGATCGCTATGGGTGCAAGCAATTCAGTTAGACCAACCATTGACGATGAAATAGCCGCGCTCAAGGCGCGGATTGTGAAAGACAAAGCAGCTCACTTTGTCGAATTCCGTTCACGTCACGGCACAAATTTAAGAGGGTTACAGCCCACTCGCATTGTAGGCCTTTGGGAAAATCAGGATGCGGCCTCCGCGGCATACGGCGTGTACGATAGCACGGTTTACGATACGGACCACGAAAAGATATTGCGGCCGGTGCAGCGGCCCGTCGCCGGTGGATTGTTGCCCGCAGGGAAGGTCGCCAGCGCCACTCTGATCCGCCGCTCGGACGTGGCCAAGGTTCCCAAAGTCCGCAAGCCGGGGCCAAAGCGGAAAAGGAAGTGACGCGCGTCCGCTGGCTGTCAGCGACTCTTCAGGCGGTAGTGGCATAGCGCCGACTATTGGCGCTCATCGCACCTTTCTTTTGGGAATGACTGACTCTGGGACTTTATCTGAAGCGGTATGGCTCGGCATAGACCTAGGCACCCAGAGTGTTCGCGCGCTGGTGGTCAGCTCATCGGGGAAGGTACTGGGTAACGGATCGCAAAAGTTCACCAGCCGCCGCGACGGACCCCGGCACGAACAGGATCCGTCCCAATGGTGGGAATGCACGGCCGCTGCATGCCGCGCGGCGATGCAGAGCATTCCTGCCGACAGCCTCCGTGGCTTGGCCGTTGACGGCACGTCAGGCACGATCCTCTTCATGGACTCATCCGGCCAACCACTCACACCCGGGCTGATGTACGATGACACGCGAGCTATCCACGAAGCCCGACTTGCCACCGACTCCGGCGCGACCGTCTGGCAATCGCTCGGCTACAATCGTATGCAACCCGCATGGGTGTTGCCGAAACTTTTATGGTTGTTGCGACATGAGCCTTATCTCGCCAAGAGCGGAAAACTCGCGCATCAGACGGATTTTATCAATCACCGATTGATCGGCAGCGCTGGTCCTTCGGATTCCAGCAACACACTTAAGACGGGATACGATCTGGTTCACCAGTGCTGGCCGAGCGAAGTGATGGAGAACCTGGGCGTACCGGAGAAAATTCTGCCGCCCGTGGTGCGGTCTGGCGCCGTTATCGGCACGGTCTGCAAAGCCGCCGCAGAAATGACCGGCATACCCGCGGGAACGCCCGTCGTCGCCGGCATGACCGATGGGTGCGCTGCGCAGATCAGGGCTGGCGCGTTATCGCCGGGGAGTTGGAACAGCGTTCTGGGCACGACGCTGGTCCTCAAGGGCGTGACGACGCAGCCACTGAGCGATCCAAACGGAGTGGTCTACTCGCACAGATCACCCGATGGGAATTGGCTCCCCGGCGGCGCATCCAGTGTGGGGGCGGGTATCCTTAGCGCAGAGTTTCCCAATCGTGATTTGGATCAACTCAGTGCGCTGGCTGCCGAGCATGAGCTAGCAAATGCCATCACTTATCCGCTGGCCGGCCGTGGCGAACGGTTTCCCTTCGATGCTCCTGATGCGTGTAAGTTTACGCTGGGCAAACCGCGCGATGATGTGGACCGATTCGCCTCACTTTTGCAGGGGATCGCATTTGTCGAGAGGCTTTGCTTTGACTATCTGGATTGGCTCGGGGCGGACGTGAATGGACGCCTTACTTTGACGGGTGGCGGAGCCCGGAGCCGTTACTGGTGTCAGCTTCGGGCCGATGTGCTGGATCGAACCGTCACGCTGGTAGAGAATGCCGAGCCGGCTATGGGTATGGCCATCCTGGCTGCGGCACAAGGAAGATCGCTCGCTGAGGTCGCAGGCGCCATGGTCACCGTTCGGGAAACGATCGATCCGCGCCCAGACCGTCACCGCCGATTTACTGAGCCATATCTTCGTCTGATTGACGAACTGGCTCGGCACGGATGGTTGCCGGCCGTGGTGACCCAGCACACGATCAAGAGGGCCACGCGATGACTCGTATTTTCCTCGTTCGCCACGGCCAAAGCATTTGGCACACCGACAACCGATACTGCGGCGTGAGCGATGTCGAATTATCTCCTCATGGACACGAGCAAGCCGGCCGCCTTGCCGCATGGGCGACCAAGCAACGCATCGATGCGATCTGCGTTTCGCCACTCAAACGTGCGCTGGATACCGCCGACCCGGCAGCCCGCGCACTTAGCCTCACGGTACACGTCGAGCCACGCCTTGTGGAACTTGATTTCGGTCGGTGTGAGGGACTCACCACCAGCGAAATGGCTAAAGCATTTCCCGAATCATGGGCCGCATTCGAGAACGATCCGGTTCGCCATCACCTGCCCGGCGGAGAAGACCCCCACCACCTGGTCAATCGCGCCGCCAAAGCGTTCATTGATTTCGCAGCGGTGTATCCCAGCGGCCGAGTGATGGTCGTCGCTCACTCGACGCTGATTCGGCTCATGCTTTGCCATTGGCTGGGGATTCCTCTGGCCAATTACCGACGGATGTTCCCCGCGCTGGATAATGTCGCCGTTACCGAGTTCGACCTCGACGCAAAATCGTTCGCCCTGCGCCGGTTCAACCTACCTTTGGCAGTCGCTTAACTCGTCAATCGCTCCGAGACAAACGCATCGTCATCGGCGAGATAATGTGAGACTCACAGCGCGCGCCTCGTCCCGCGGCGAGTCCAGACAAATGTTGTAAGTTAAACTCCATGTCTTGGCGGCGGCATCATAATCACTTTGCCAAAAATCGTTGCCGCTGACGGCTTGATCGACTGCATGGCTCACGCCATCTACGGTCAAGTCGCAGCCATATCCACGAAAATCGCTCAGGCCACTAAATGTCACCGGCACATAACCGACGCCGCCTGAGGTAACGACCTGCGCGCGTCCGTTTTGATCGACTTTGACGAGCAGCGGATAGGCATTGAGGATCGTCCCGTGCAAAGCGGTGGCGCGCAATTGATTCCCGCGCGCCTCACGCAACACCGGCCGCCAGGTATCGGCGCCGCTCGAGAGTGCCGCGCGCAGGTTTGCGTTTGGCCCGTAATAATCTTCGGCGTGTTGCGGCACAATCGCCAATTCCAGCGATGCTTCCACAAAATCGCCGGGCAAGAGCCGTTTCACATCCGGCGGCGGCACGAGCTCTGCGGTGAGGCTGGGAATGTTCCCGTCATTGGTCCCGTGCAGCGCGACCCACGGCGCCGCTACCTCCCGGCCGCCCAGTCGCGCACGCCATGATCGCACGATCAGCCCCCTGCACGCCAATGGTCCCTTGCTCGCATCGACACCTATAAGTCCGTGTTCCGAAACCCAAGGTGCCTCACTCGTTAACTCGATCGGGCCGACGCGATAACCGTCGCCGCCGCGCTTCGGCTTCCATTCCGCTTGCAAACCCGCCAGGTTCCCCCACGCGGCCTTCTCAAAAACCAGCGCGTTATAGTGATCCGCCCCGACCTGATAAAAAGCCAGGCGGGAAAACCCCGTCGGCTTCAGCACGTCATATCGCACATGGTGAATCGCTCGATTGATGTCATCCGAACGAGGCGTTGACACCTCAATCCGGGCAGCAATGTTGCCGTCGGCCGACGCACCGGAGTAGATCACATGCGTGAGATTAGGTCCCTGCGAGAGATACGCAGTCTTCATGCGTGAAAGAAATTGCCGCTGTCCGGCCGGGTTTTCATAGACGAGAAAATCTCCCCCGCCGACGTTATTCGTCCAGCTCCAGCGGCCGCCTGGGGCGTTCATCGCAGTAACCATGAGTGGGCGCACGTCATCGATCATGGATCGGCCCAGTCCGACGTCCGGGTCGTAACAGATCGATTCGCCCCAGCTCCCCAGTGCCGCCTGATCCCAAAGCTGATTTCCGCCGTATCCCACAAGCGATAGTTGCGCATGCGAAGCCGCCGGCACGCCGCCCCAGCGCGCGTAGGCCATCGTGAATTCCAGCTCCGCCTGACTCAACGCCGGCATCCGCAGCATCGTGTATCCGTGAAACCATGGCCCCTCATATAAAATGGTGCGATCCGCCTGCTTGTGCCAATCCTTTGATAGCTGCACCGCGATCCCGGTCGGATTCCCCTGCTCATCGCGCAGCATCGGTGTCATGCCCGTCACACCCGCAAACGGGTAATCCTTCGCCAGCAGCAACCGTAGCATCGATGGATGCGACGCCCGGTTCGCTAACGTCAGCCGCACACGCTCCAGGTGATCGAAATCCTTGTTCTCGCGCCACGCTTCCGGCGCCAGTTCGACACGCTGCCATCCTCGCGCGGAATCTTGCGTGACCGGCAAGGGCCGGTGTTCGGCCAATGAAGCGGCTTGCACTTCGACATCGCCATTTGTTTCATCGCCGTAATTGGCGCTCAGCCACGCCGTGTGCGTTGCCGATGTGGACCCGGCGCTTTCGGTGATGTCGCCGTTTGCAATGGCCGGATGTCCACTTGTCTTAAGGCCGATGCGCGGAATCACCGGGGGCTGATCTTTCTTAGCCTCAATGCTCAAAAGAAATGTCACCCGGTCCGGCCACGCCACGATCTCCAGCCGTCCATCGCGCCCCAGCCGCTCGTGCTTCTCGTTTTCGAATTGCAACTGATCGATGTCCGCGCGCTGTACGTAACGGCCGGACTCGATCAGTCGCACGGGGAAGCCGGCTGCATCGTGCTGATCGACCGTGGCACGCACGCAGCGGTAGCGCTCCTGGCCGACCTGCGCCTCCAGTACAAGCTCGGCGTTACCAAGTCCAAACACCGCGGCGTTGTCGGACGATGCCGCCTGCGAGTATGGCAGCGGCATCTCGATCGCCCCCAGATGCAACAGCGATGCCTTCTCCACGTCAATTGCCAATCCGTATCGCCCCGTCTGAATCGCCAATACCTTCTCTCCCCGTGGCGAGCGACCGCGCCATCCATAAGCCCACCACATGAAGGTATAATCGCACATTTGCGGCATCAGCATGTCAGCGCCGACATGCTGCAAATTCGCCGGTGATGTAGATGCTCTTGCCGTAGCCGTCTGCCCAAAGACAGGCTCCAGAATAATCATCGCCGCGAAACACACGCACACCGTGAAAAGCGGATTAACAATCCTTCGGGGGGAGCCTCGCAAACGTCGAAATCCTTCAACCACTCGCACCTTCCCGTTTTTTGTACTTTGCATGATATGCCATGGCTACCGGTTCCGCGTCACACATTTTCGCAAGTCGGGCAATTGGCACTACAATGGGCACGGATGCGTTGGAAATATCTTTTACGGAGAACCTAAATGCGGCCTTCATTTGTTTTAATCGTAGCAGCAACCACGATGCTCGGCTTTGGTCTTCGAGCTGAGCCGGCCGCGGACTCAGGATACAAGATCGTGAAAACCGCCAAGGTGGGTGGCGCGGGTGGATTCGATTACGTTTTCGCCGACGCGGACGGTCGCAGGTTATACATTCCCCGCGCCGCAGGCCGCGGCGGCGGTGACGCCAAGTCACGGGTTACCGTATTTGATCTGGACACGCTTCAACCGGTCGGCGAAATTCCGGACACCAACCGTGTTCATGGGGTCGCCGTCGATCCCAAGTCGGGCCACGGCTTCAGCAGCAGCAGCCCGGTCGTGATGTTCGATACCAAAACCCTCGCTACGATCAAAACGATCACCGTCGAAGGCAGCCCGGACGGCATTTTCTTCGAGCCCGCCACCGAGCGCATTTACGTTTTGAGCCACCGCGCGCCTAATGTCTCGGTGATTGATGCGACCGACGGCTCGATTGTCGGCACGATTGATCTGGGCGGCGCTCCAGAGCAAGGCCAAAGCGACGGCAATGGCCGCGTGTTTATCGACCTGGAAGACAAGGACAACGTCGCTGTCGTCGATGCCAAGACGATGAAGGTCACTGCGCATTACGATCTGGCCGGCAAAGGATCAGGCCCGGCCGGTTTAGGGTTGGACGCCAAGAACCACATTCTCTTCGTCTGCTGCCACGATCCGCAGACCTGCGTCATTCTGAGCGCCGACGATGGCACAATTATCACCACCCTTCCGATCGGCCGAGGCGTGGATGCGGCTGGATTTAACCCCAACACCATGGAAGCATTCAGTTCACAGGGCGATGGCACGCTCACCATCATCAAGGAAAACAGCCCCACGAGCTTCGAGGTTGAGCAAAACGTGAAAACCGTGCCCGGCGCCAAGACATCAACGCTAGATAGCAAAACCAATCAAATCTTTTTGATCACCGCGCAATACGCCGCTCCCACGCCCTCGACGCAGCCCGCCACCCAAGCCGAAGGCGGCCGCCGCAGGGGAGCCGGTCGCGGTCAGATGCTGCCCGATTCGTTTACGATCATTGCGGTAGGTAAGTAAGGGGACCCAACCCAATGCCAAGCGATGATGACGTGTCGGCTATTCAACAATCCCATCGAAATATTCAACGGTGATGCTTTCAATGATGGAACGCATCTTTGGAAAGTACACCCTGCGATGCTCCGATGATTGGTGCGCATCCAGCGCCCCTGGTCACGATACTGCTCGTGAACGATATAGGCCCTCGGGTTCGTGCGCGACTTAAGAAGCGAATACAACAAACAGCCCGGCTCCCGTTGACGCATCGTCTCCCGCAGCTCACGAAAGAGGGCCTCAAACTCCTGTACCTTTCCCTCATTGACGACGACGTTTTTCAATCCTCCTACCATTGCTGGCTCCTTTCAGGAGCACCGCGGCCTTTCTACCACCGCAAAGAAATAACGCGCCGGAATCCGTTTTCATTTTGCTGAGTCGGCACATATAATCAGGCTTTGGATTGTTAGCCGTATGTCAAGTGATGTAATCCAGATTGATCCCGATATCCTCGGCGGCACGCCCTGTTTTGCGGGGACCCGTGTGCCGGTCAAATCTCTGTACGACCACCTCAAGCTGGGCTATAGCATCGACGAGTTTTTGCAGGATTTCCCGACGGTCGAGCGCTGGCAAATCCAACTGCTGCTCGACGAACTGGGAAATGACCTTCTCTCACCCAACACCCGCGCTGCAGGATGAAACTGTTGCTCGATGAAAACCTGTCGCACCGTCTGCGTCCTCTGCTCGCCGGTCACGAGGTTTTCACGGTTGCCTTCATGCGATGGCGAGGTTTATCCAACGGAGCGCTACTCGCTAAGGCTGCAGAAGCTGGATTCGATGCTTTGATTACCATGGACGCTGGCATCCAGTACGAGCAAAACCTTTCCGCACTTCCTTGCTCGGTCGTTATTCTGGAAGCCGAGAGCAATGCTCTCGAGCACTTGAAGCCGCTGGTTCCCCAGCTTCTGCAAACTTTGGGCAGCCTCAAGCCCCAAAGCTGCGCCCGCGTCCGGTAAGAGCGCGCGCAAGCCCTCTTAGCGGTACGGTGGTCGATCGAACGTGTCAACCGAATGGGCGAAGTGGTGACTTTGGATTCTTCGCGGTCCTTCGTCGAGTCGCCGCGACGGGCAGCATTACGATGCTCAAAAAGCGATCTGGAATATCCAATGATGGCCTTTGGTTCCCCGATATGTGCGCGATCCCTTAAATTTCGATACCGCTGGCTGCCGCCTACTTACAACGTCTTCAACGGCACATAGACCCGTTTGAGCGGGAATCGGTTGCGCCACTCTGGATCGAGGCGGTCATAAAACTGAAGAAAGAGCTCGACAAACCGTTTCCCATCCACAAGTATCAGGTCCCCGTCGTTCTGTTGCACATGGCGAGCGTCATTGCTAAATCCGCCCAGCGCCACCAAGACACCTTTCTCTCCGTCGTTTAGCAACCCTCTCAACTGTTTCACTGCGGGGGCACCGACTGTGCCAGTACCGCTCTTGGCCTGAATCTTCATCAGCGGCGGTTGGACGCCCAGCGGGTCGGGGTGGGCAATAACATCCACCCCGAGATCGTGTGTTCCTTGTTGTAGCTGCGCCGTGTAACCCATCGCTTCAAAGACAGCCCGTACCACGGCCTCGAAGTCCTGCGCTGTCCTTGTCCATGAGCGCAGAAGATAATCCTCTGTTTCCTGGGATGCCTGTTCCGCGAGGTTGGCAATCTCGACACCCTCGCCCTCCTGCTCAACTTTGTTTACCTTTGAAGCCGGTGTGTCTATCTGGGCCGCGTTAGCAGGCTGCTCACCGCCCAGCAACGCGAGAACCTCCTCAATGAACTCGTCAGAGGACGACAACGATGCAAGCGAACCGAAACTGTGTAGGGCGGATGCAGAGAAAGCGATTCGCGGCACTTCCTTTAACCAAGTCACCCGCCGGATGTTGCAGTAGTCATTCTTCCGCAGCTCTTCATCAGCGGCGGCCCACTCGTATGCGCCTACGACCCGGCCAATGAATACACTGCTCGAGCCCTTAACAGGGTAAATGATTAGGTCGCCAGCTTTCATTTGGTGCGCGAACCGGAAAGGCTGACCGTACTGGGCCCTTGCCTTCGCATCACTCGCATCCGGCCATGTCCGGCGATATGCAGCTTTCGCTTTTTCTCTAGTGTTGATGGGCGTCAAGTCGCCCATCCGTGTCCAGCCAATGCAGATAAAGCCCTCCTCCTGCGCACGTTTTGCGATTTGGCCGTTATTTCCGATGTGGACAACCCACAGCTTGTCCGACGTGGCTTCCATAGAATGCTCCTAAAACCTCGATCAAATCAGCCCAGCCGGCAAGGCCAAGCCCCTCTTTCCGTTTTCCTTGATAGCATTTGACATTCCCATCCTAATTACTTTATGCTGCCCGTCGGAAAAGTAATACATGATTTCGACATCAGCCCAGTTTGTGTTTTGGTTTAGCGGGTATTTTTATCCGCGGGCTATCCGCACGTCCTGAGCTGAGATCAATTGTAACATCGTGATTGACGCAGCCTCGGGATCGAATCCTGGGGCTGTTTTTGTTTTGGGTTCGAGGGTTGAAAATCGGGATCTCACGCAGAGGCGCCAAGACGCAAAGGCTAGGAGAAATTCTGATGAAAACGGTTTTTTGGAGGTTTTTATGATCGTGGTCATGAAGGTCGGCGCGTCGCCGAAACAAGTGCAGCATGTGGTTCAACTGGTGAACGAAATGGGACTTAAAGATCATGTTATTCAGGGCACCGAGCGAACGGTTGTCGCGGTCATCGGCAATGATCGTTTTAAGGATCCATCGGTATTGGAAAGTGCCGAGGGCGTCGACAAGGTGATGCCGATTCTTGCGCCTTACAAGATGGCTTCCAAGGAAGTGAAAAAAGAGCGGACGGTCGTGCCGCTGGGGGGAACGCTGGGCGGGAAGATCGGCTCGCAAAAAGTCGGCGTCATCGCGGGGCCGTGCAGCGTCGAAAGCAAAACGCAGTTGCTGGAAATCGCGCACGCCGTGAAGGAGTCGGGGGCGGTGGGATTGCGCGGCGGAGCGTTCAAGCCGCGGACTAATCCTTATTCATTTCAGGGGTTGGCGGAGAAGGGTTTGGAATTGCTCGCCCTCGCCCGGCAGGAGACGGGATTAGCGGTGGTGACGGAAGTGATGGCCGTTGAGCAAGTCGCGCTGGTGGCCAAATATGCGGACGTGCTGCAAGTCGGTGCGCGGAACATGCAGAATTTCAATTTGCTCACTGCCGTCGGCGAGCAATCCAAACCGGTGCTACTCAAACGGGGGATGAGTGCAACGCTGGAGGAGTTTTTGCTCGCCGCTGAATACATCATGTCGCGCGGAAATTCACTGGTGATGCTTTGTGAACGCGGCATTCGTACTTACGAAGATTATGTGCGCAACACGCTGGCTCTGGCCGCCGTACCGGAGCTGCATCGGGTGACGCATTTGCCGGTGGTGATCGATCCGAGTCAGGGGACGGGCAAGAGTTATTTGGTCGACAGCATGTGCCGGGCGGCGGTGGCGGCCGGGGCGGATGGGTTGATTATTGAAGTGCACAACGATCCGGAACATGCGATGACGGATGGAGCGCAGTCGATCACGCCGCAGCAGTTTGCGGAGATGATGCGCGCTATTCGGCGGATCGCTCAGGCGGTGGATCGGGAGGCGTGAATTGTATCGTGGTCCCTCATGCCCGCGTCCGACGGACGCCGCTTTACAAAAATCGCGGCCAAGATGTTCGAATATTCGGATTGGAAAGATTTGTGAATATAGGTAGGTGAAGAAACATTTTTTCTTTTTCGCCACCCTGACATTTCAAAGGGGTTACGGTATGTTGTCCGCCCAATGGCGACTACGTTCGTCGGCATTGAGTGCAATGGCAACCGTGTGCGAGCCCGGCATGCCGCCGTGGTTTTGCAGCGCAAGAAAAATCGGTTTGAGCTGAGCCATTGGTCCTGCCGCATTTATACTGATGAAGAATTGCTGGGGTATCTCGCCGCTGAGTCGGGGAGCAGCGGGGTCATCGCCGTCCACGCCAAGGATGTCGATGCGACGGCGGAACTTCTCAAACGCATTTACCGGGTTGTGGATTACCGTCTGATTTTTGCGCTGGCTCCCAAGCACCGCACACGGGCGCTGGTTCGTGTGGATGCGCTGGAAGTGCAGCGGGCATTTTGCGGCACGTCCAATTCGACGGCAACGTCGCCGATCGTTTTGGAACGCCTGCGCTGGCTCGAGCCCGCCGTCGATTTTCGGCCGCTGCGGCACTATCTCGAAGGGTTGCCAACAACCGGCAAGATGCGTTTACAGTCCGTGGCGGCGCTGCGGGCGGCGCTGTCGGCGTATGCGGCGCTGTGGTGCTGGTGGCACGGGCCGGCGGGGTACGATGTGCTGGGTGGCAATGCAGAGAATTATCGGCTGGCACCGCGACTCAGCATGGATTATGAGGCGGGGCATTCGGGGGCGACGCCGTTTTAAGCGGAAAATCGCGGCCGGCGGCCGCGGCTTTGCAAATGCGTGGCGGTGCAATTTTAGATCCGTTTTGCGGTTGATTGACGAGGGCTTGTCAGGTAAAGTACCGGACGCCGCAGTGGGTGCTGCAGGCATGAGGACGTTCAATTCAAAAGGCAGGGAACAATGCAGGTGCTTAAGCGGATCATTCGCGCATGCGGCGCGCTGGCCATCATTGCTGCTGCGATGATGTGCGGTCGGGTCGACGCAAGTCCGATCACCGATTCTTTCAGCTTCGACAATACGGCCAGCGATGGCTCGACGGTGACGGGGACATTTACCTACGACACATCCGATCCTAGCGTCGTGACTGATCTGACGTTTACGATTGAGGGGACTGTTTTTGATTCAAGCACTTCATTGTCCCCTCCAACGCTGCCCACGTTCGACGGCTCGGAGTTAATCGGGTCTTTCGATCTGTCAGGGGATGCGCCGCCATTTTTTTTAGTGGATGTCTACGGAAGCTTCGGGCCGGGCCCAACCGGTAATTTGGAGGCTGACGCCTATGCATTCGGTGAAATCCCTGCCGGAAGCGTGACGGTGTCTGGGCCGATCACTTATGACTTGAATGGTTCGGGCGGCGGCGGATCGTCGGCACCGTTGCCGAGTGGTGCGCTGGGGGGATTGATGGGGATACTGGCGATGGGTGGCATTTCCGTCATGGTGCGAAGGCGCGCGGCGACGGTGTGAAACAGAATGCGCGGCCAACGGCCGCGGCTTTACAAAAGTAGACGCGGGCGATCCCTTCTTCAATTTGGCGTAGCGGAGTTCGCCGCCACCTTGGCGTACAATCCGCCCGATGCTTCGGTTCCACGCTTTTGGAAATTGGACAGAGCGGCAGGTGTTTGGCGACGAAGTGCCGAGCACCCGGCTGATTGTTCCACAGGTCGAGAAAATCATCGATGAGACATGGGAAGCAGCGCGTAGCCAGCCGGGTGTGAATCTTTTTGACGGGCCGATGTGCCGCTTGGAGTCGTGGGCAGCAACCCCCAAGCGACTGGAGCTGCGGTTCAGCCGCACGTCGTATAAACCGTTTGTCGGAACCAATCTTTATCATGCTGATCTGGCCGACCAATTTGGGTCGGAGATTTTGGCCAATCCCGTTGGCGTCAGCCCGGCTTTGGAAACTTCCGATGGCTGGCTGATGTTTGGCCGGCGCAATGCGTCGGTGGCTTATTATCCGCACCGCATTCATCCGTTTGCCGGCGCATTGGAGCCGCGGGACGGCAGCAACGTTTTTCGAGCGGTGGAACGCGAACTGGTCGAGGAATTGGCGTTGAAACCGGGCACGTTGCAGCAGATTCACTGCGTCGGCATTGCGGAAGATCAGCGGCTACGGCAAACGGAGCTGATTTTTTCCGTGCAAGTGGATCGGAGTCGAGCGAAGATTGAGGCCGGCGTGAAAAAGGATGAACATCAGGAAAGCTGGTCGGTGCCTGCCCAGAGCGCGGCGATTGATGCGGCGCTGGCGAATGTGGAAACCCTGACGCCGGTTGCGACCGCCGCCCTGCTGCTGTGGGGTCGGCAAAACTTGGGAACCGGCTGGTTCGATCAGCGCTGCCCGGAAGGCCGATATGCACCGCCAAATCGCGGAGGTCCGCCGTGAGCTTCGCATTTCGGGCCGATGAAACGGTTGAGCAAGGCATGCGGCGCATCGTCGCCAAGCAGTTGGAAGCGCTGATCGAAATTTTTTCCCATAAAAAGCGAATGAGCCGAATCGCTGCGGCTCACAAAGCGCGAAAACGGCTGAAAAAACTTCGCGCTCTGCTGCGGCTGGTTCGTGGAGCTATCGGCGAGAAGGTATTCAAGGAACACAACAAACTTTTCCGGGACGCCGGCCGGGCTTCTTCATCTTTTCGAGATGCTTCGGTGATGCTTGCCAGCTTCGACCATTTGCTGGAACATTTTCACCGGCGGCCCTCAAGCTCGTCGCTCAAATCGATTCGTGCCCATTTGCTAAAGCGACGCCGGGAATTGTTGCATGAGGATTCCCATTCGTCCCAAATTCGCCACACCGCCAAGCACCTGCAAACTGCCAAACGGGATTCACGCAAGTGGAAATTGAAATGTGAAGGTTGGACGGCGGTGCGCGGCGGTTTGCAGCAGACATATCGTGATGGCCGCAAAGCATTCCTGGCTGCCGAAAACGATCCGCGCGACACCAAGCTGCATGAATGGAGGAAACGAGTCAAGGATTTACGCCATCAACTTGAATTGCTCCGTGAGCTTTGGCCCCGGGAGCTTCAGATGGTAGCCGATGAGGCGCATCAATTAGGGGATTGGTTGGGAAATGACCATGATCTAGCGATGCTCCGAGAAACGCTGGCCAATGCCGTTGGCATGGAGACGGTCCAACGTCTCATCAATAGTCGGCGCAAGCAGTTGCAAGCCGAGGCCATTTTGCTGGGCAGCCGATTGTACCGCCGAAAACCCGCGGCTTTTACCAAACGAATCCATGATCTATTGCCGAAGGATGAGACTGCTCGAAATATTTTCCAATGTGCTCCCATTGGGCGATAGTTCAGCTACAATTTGCCCCGATCCACGAGCAGGCGGATCAAGCGGCGACGGAGGCCATTAAATCCCTCGGTTGCTGAGAGTCTTTAACATGCGGAGTCCAACGGCGTCTCCTGCCCTGAGCTTGTCAAAGGGTAAGCCACGCCGCCGAGTGCAATGGTCATAATGACCAATCCCTCGCCCGCCAGAGGTAGACTGATACGACATGGCTAGCGATCCCCGTTATTTATCCTCCCGCGGTAAAGAAGTTTTCACCGGCAACGAGCTTCTGGTCAAAGGCTGCCTGGAAGTCGAAGGCGGCGTGCATCTGATGACCGGTTATCCCGGTTCTCCCGTAGCCGGATTTTTCGACTGCCTTGGCGATGTCGGCAAAATTCTCACGGACAACGGCGTCCGCGCATTCCAGGCAAACAACGAAGCGCTCGCTGCCGCCGCCGCCAATGGCACGCAAATGGTCGGCTGCCGCGCGGCGGTTGTGATGAAGAGCGTCGGGTTGCACGTCGCTTCCGATGCGCTGGCCCTCGGTACATTGGCTGGGGCGCATGCGCAAGGCGGCGTGGTGGTCATCACTGGCGATGATCCCTGGTGCGACAGCACGCAGGTACCCGCCGACAGCCGCTTTTTGTTTGAGCACATGCGCATGGTCGTGGTGGAGCCGGGTTCGTCGCAGCAAGTGAAGGATTGGATCAACCTGTCGTTCAAACTGTCGCAAGCGGGCGGGCTGTATGTCGGATATATCGTAACCACGGCCCAAGCCGACGCCGGCGGCACCGTGGTCGTGCATCCGAATCAGTTTCCCACCATCAACATGAAACAGCGTTTGACGCTGGATACAACGACCATTCCGGTGGAGCGGACGGTTTTGCTGCCGCCACGGACTTGGCACAAGGAATTGGGCCTGGCCGACCGATTTGCCGCCACGCTCAAAACCGCACGCGAACTTGGCCTCAATCGCATTTATCCGGTTGCCGGCAGCGAACCCGCTCCGATCGGTTTCATCACCTGTGGCATGGGCAAGCCGTATCTCGATCACGTGCTGGCGGACATCGGATTGCTCGGACATTTCCCCGTGCTGAACATGGGCATGAGTTACCCGGTTGATGTCGAGTTGGTCCGGGAATTCGCCACGCAATGCAAGTTGATGATCGTGATCGAAGAGCGGCGAAGTTTTCTGGAGAAAAATATCCGTGACGGATTGTTCAAAGCATTCCCTCACGAAGCCGCCGATTTGTGCTCAAGGTTATTCGGCAAGTCGTTCCCGTCGCGCGCCCAACTTGGCGATTCCGCCGGCTCCACTGAACTTTTGGCGGGGATTCCCGACACGCGCGGCCTGAACGCTTCGGTCCTGGCCCAACTGCTGATTCCATTGATTCAAGCCACGCAGGCGATTCCGCCGGCTCTGCGCAATGGCAAGCTCAGCGCCGAAATGGATCGGCTTCGCAAGGCGAGCAAACCCCGCTTGGAAATTTTGTCGCGGGTCACCGAAAACGTCGTTTCGCGCACGCCGACTTTCTGCCCCGGATGTCCGCATCGGGATTCGTCGGCCACGCTTTTGGAAATCCGCAAGAATTTCGCCGACGCCAAATACATGATGCAGGAACACGGCATGGGCCCGGTCGATATGATCGCGCACGGCGACACCGGATGCTACACCATGCTGATGTTCGCTCCGACCGAGTCGCTCATGCACAACTACAGCGGCATGGGCCTTGGCGGCGGCACGGGCAGCGGCGTCGATCCGTTTGTGACCAACAAGCAAATCGTCTTCATGGGCGATGGCACATTTTTCCATAGCGGCCAGGTCGCCATTTCCAATTCAATCAAGAACGGTCAGGATTTGACGTACATCATTCTCGCCAACGGCACGACGGCGATGACCGGCCATCAGGAACATCCCGGCACCGAACTGGACGTGCTCGGCAACGAAACCTGGCTGCAGGATATCGAAACCATCGTCCGCAGCATGGCCGGCACGAGCCCGCTTAGAGTTGTGAAACTGCGGCCAGATGATCGCAGCCAATATAAAAGCATTCTCGAAAAAACCATTTTGTCCGATGGCGTGAAAGTGGTCATCGCCGACAAGGAATGCGGCATCACGCATCACCGCACCGAGCTGCGGGCCGAACGGAATATCATCAAGGAAAAAGGGTATCTGCCGCGCAAGACACACATGAATATCACGCCGGAGGTTTGCGAAGGATGTTTGGAGTGCACGCTGCAAACCGCTTGTCCGGGATTGATTGCCGTCGATACCGATTATGGCCGCAAGATCGACACAGATTTGACCTGGTGCGTGAACGACGGGGCCTGTGAGCGCGTTCGCAGCAGCAATGATGTCGGCGTGAGCGTCAAGCCGTGCCCCAGCTTTGAGCAGGTGACGATCGTTCGCCAGAAGCGCAAACGTTACAACCTTCCGAACATGGCCCTGGACAAGCTGCCCGATCCGCGGCCGATCCATGCGATGCGCCAAGCCGGCGATGCGTGGCGGGTTCACATGAGCGGCGTCGGCGGCATGGGCATCGGTGTGGTCACCAGCATTTTGGTTCGTGCCGGCCACAAGGAACGCTACCGTGTCGTGTTCCAGGACAAGAAGGGCCTGGCGATCCGAAATGGCGGCGTGTTCGCACAGATCACCTACGTCAAGGAAGATGAAGCCGCCAAAGAAACCGATGAGGCATTCAGTTATCCGACCACCGGCATGATTCCGTACGGCAAAGCGGATTTGCTGCTGGGCATTGATATTCTCGAAGCGGCGCGCGCCACTGATCCGCGGGATAATTTCCGTGTTGCCGCCAAGGATCGCACGTGTGCGGTGCTGAACCTGCACAAGCAGCCGACGGTTTACACGCTGCTGGGCAAACAGGATTTCGATCCGGAAAAGCTGCGCGAATTGATTTACGAGCAGTGCCAGGAAGAGCATTGCTATGCCAAAAATCTCAGCCAACTTTGCGAAGAGCGGCTCGGTAGCAAGCAATACGCCAACATCATGATGCTCGGCGTGGCGTTTCAGCTGGGATTGATTCCCGTGTCGGCGCGCAGCATTGCCTGGGCGATCAAGGACACGATCCGCCGCGAGCACCGTAAGAACATGAAGGCGTTCAACATCGGCCGCAAATTGGCGCTGGAGCCCAGGGCTCTGCCGAACAAGCCGGAGCCGGAGACGTGGCAGCAGCTTGTCACCAACAAGGGCCGCATTCTTCGCCGATCGCGCTGGCGCGGCCGAACCTGGGCCATGCGATACGAGCAGATCGTGCAGTGGTCGATGAAGCAGATCCGCGATTTGCCGGAAGATGCGAAATACGATCTGGCCCTGCGAATTTACGATCTGCTGCAATACCAGGACCATCGACTGGCGCGGCAATATGTCGAGCAGGTGCGCAATGTTCACAAGCGCGATTCCGCCGACCGGCATTATGCCGCAACCATCGCCACGATCTGGAACCTGGCCAAGGTCATGCTCATTAAGGATGAGCCGTATGTCGCCTATCTGCTGACACGGCCGGAGAAAAAGCAGCGCGATATCGTCAAATACGGCGTCGATGTTTCCAACGGCGATCGCATCGTCTATCGCCACCACACCAGCCCGGAATTCAACATCGGCAAATGGCGTATCCGCCTGAAAATCACCACCCGTGATTGGCATCTGAACCTGGTGCGGCGCATGAAATGGTGGCGGAAGCTTCCCGGCTGGCATCGGCGCGAAGTGGAGTTCCGCGAGTGGTATATCCAATTGCTGGGGCGCGTGAATCTGTCAAACGATACGGACTATCAGCAGGCTTTGGATTTGCTCAGCAGTCCGGAGCGTGTGAGCGGTTATCGTGAGATTCGGTATCCCAAGATGAACGCTGAGCGGACACGGGTGGAAGCGGAACTGACGCCGGTGCGGGCGCAATCCGAAGCGGAGGCATCGTCATTGCTTGATGCGCTGCGCACGCCGACTCGGGTATGACGCAGGCTATGGAGAAGGCAAGAACCCCCACCCTAACCCTCCCCTGAGTACAGGGAGAGGGAAAAAGCTCTTATCCCGCGCGGCGTTGGATGGGTTCGGGCGAGACCCGCGGCTCTTCGGCAACTGGTGCAACCGCCGCATCGGTCCGCTGATCGATGATAAATTCTTCCGCCACGGCCCAGAGCGTGAGATTAATGGGAATGGCCAGCATCAATCCCGGCACGCCGAATACTTTGCCCCACAGCACGACGCTGAAAAGCGTCACAGCCGGATGAATTTTGACCGCGCCGCGCATGATCATCGGCAGGATTATGTATGCCTCGACGGATTGGATCACGCCGTAGACGATGACGACGCCGGCTACCGCTGCACCGCCGCTGGTGGCAGCTGCAAATAAACCTGCGATCACCCCCGCCACTGCAGGGCCGATGGTCGGCACGATCTCGCACATCGCCGCCAGGAGCGCCAGGGGCACGACGAATTGTAATCCGACGATTGAATAGCCGATCACCGACGCGGTGAAGACAATGCTCATGCTGAGCCCCGTGGCGAGCACCCAGCGCCGTAGGCGCGGACCGAGATCGTAAAGCATGTGCCGGAGCTTTGGCCGCAGCCGAGGCGGGAGCAAGCGGGATGCGGGCACGATCAGCGCGTCCGGCGACTCGGTGAGCAAAAAGATCGATCCGATGAAAATGAACACCAGCCAGAGCAGAATCCCCAGTGTCACGTCTGCACTTCGGCTGAAAAATTGCTGCCCGCCGCTGCCGGCCAGGAAATTACCAACCGACTTAAACAATTCTGCCACGCTTAGCGGATGGTCATGCCCCATGCCGATCTTTCCGCTCTTTTCCGCCAGGAATCTGTCGATGGCGGCGGCGGTTTCGGACCATTTGCCCAGACGATATTGAATCGGCTTGGCCAATGGCAGCGAGAGGCCGAGCAACGAGCCGGCGACCAGAACAATCAAGCTAAGGCCCAGCACCCCCGCCGCCACGCCGCGTGGGCCGGGGATAAACCGCATCAGTGGATAAAGCGTGGTCGCCACGATCGCCGCCGCCAGTACGCCCAGCAGGACGGTGCTCACCGCATTGAAAAAATAGACCACCAGGAAGACGACGATCATCCAGATTGCCAGCGTGCTGATGCGCCTTGCCCAGGGCGGCAAGCGGCGCGGCCCCCGCGTTGGAGGGCCATGCAGAGTCCTGGTCATTGCGGTCGGTTCGGACATGCTGGCAAGCATACCCTTTGTGGATAATTACGGTAGCATGTCCCAGCGGCCGCTTTTTTGGCCTACTGCGGCCCTTGCAGCCGTTTGTTCGACTGTTATAGTGTCGACCCTTTGATTTTCGCATGAATTGGAGATGAATCATGGCCATTGAAGCTAAACCCGGCCAAACGCTGCGGGTCACGATCAGCAAGCATATCAACCGAGAATCCGCGCGCAAGACCTTGCAGCGGCTGTTCATGACAGACAAAGCCGTTCGTGGGCCGGTCGACGCCCGCTCACGGAATTTCAAGCACCTGCCCAAACGCCGCGGCGGCTGCATCTGGACCAAGCATCCGGATAAATTGCATTTGCCGCTTTTGAAGGGAAACGCCGCGACGCTGAAAGTTACCGCCCAGAGCATCAAGGACCTAAGCAGCGTCGAGAATTTCATCAAGATCGGCGCAGCCTGATTTTTGGCAAAAATCAACGCTTTTTGTGCGATGCAGAATTTCCGTGGCCTTGCTACGCTACAGAAATGAACAGTACAGCTCGCACCGTTTTACTCGTCATTTTGATTCTGCTGTTGATTGGCATGCTGCCGACCTGGGGTTACAGCTCCGGCTGGGGATATTATCCCAGCGGCGGCGTTGGCCTGCTGGTCGTGGTTCTGGTGATTCTGCTGGTGCTGGGAAAGATTTGAGTTATCCCCTGGCGGCGCTTGGGAAATCAGAACTCACTGAATTAATTCGGTTTCCCGCCCAGCATCTGCAGCAGGGAGTCGACGTTCAGCGGCTTGGCCATGAACTGCACCGGTTGTCCATGCAGTGCACCGGCGTCGTATTCACCGCTGATGGCGATTACCCGCCCGGGCCGATGCGTCTCCGGCAGCTTCATGCACCGATCGACCAGTTCTATCCCGTCCATCACCGGCATACGCAAGTCCGTCAGTAGCACATCGAACCGCTGGGTCAGCAGATAGCCAAGCCCCTCTTCACCGTCGCGCGCCGTGACCACTTCCGCCCCCGCTTCGCGGATCAGCCGGCCCATCGCCAGCCTCGTCGGACCGTGATCTTCCACTACCAGCACACGCATGCGCTTCATTCTCGGCTGTTCGGACGGATTTGTCATTGGATGCTGCATAACTAAACCGCGGGCAACCCCACCTTTGCCCAGCTTAATTATAGCGTCGCTGGCTGCTCAACGAGAACACCCGTTTTGAGAATCTGGCTAAAATATTACTCGGTTTTATCCCACCACCTCACGCCAGACACCGTCGGGATGCAAAATTTCATGCGGCCGGTACTGTGCTTTGTACGTCATGCTCAGGCAGCCCTCCACCCAGAAGCCCAAATAATAAAACGGAATGGCACGCTGCCGGGCGGTTTCAATCTCGTACAGGGCGGAAAACACGCCGAGGCCGCGATGGGCGTGCTGCAGATCGTGATAGAAATAAACGCTGCTGAGCGACTCCGGACAGAGATCGCAAATCCCCGCGCCCAGCAGTTGCCCGGATGGATCGCGATAACAAAACTCCCGCGTGTTCACCGGCGATTCGTATAAAAATGACTCGAACGACTGTCGATCGGTTTCGTCGGCCTTGTCGTGCCACGTGGATTGGTATCGCTGATAGAGATCGAACTTCTCATCCGTGGCCTGCGGCGGGCCCTCGCTGACGATCAAATCCTGATTCTTGCGCCAACAGCGGCGTTGTGATTTGCTTGCTTGGAAACGGTCAACCGGCACTCGCAATGGCAGACATTGCCGGCAGCCGCGGCAAACCGGTTGATAAATGATCCGACCCGAGCGGCGGAATCCCGCATTCATGAACTCGTGATGCAGCGTCGGATCGAGTTCGGTGATCGCAAATGCCCGCATCATCGCCGACCGATTCGGCAGGTAGACGCATGGATGGTCGGGCAGCGTTGTCAGGTGCAACGGCACCGGCGGCTCATGGCCGGGATAGGGGCAAGCGGGATGTTCTGCATCGGGAAACAACCGCGACCCATTCTAATGCGGCATGGGAAACATCGCCGCAAAATCCGCCACGGCTTTTCGGATGTCGGCCAGCTTCGCCGAATCATCACGGGCCAGGATCGCCTGATCGATGAATCCGGCGATCGTGGCCATGTCGGCTTCGCTCAAGCCGCGGGTGGTCAGGGCCGGTGTGCCGAGGCGAATACCGCTGGTCACCTTCGGCGGGCGGGGGTCGTTAAGAATCGCATTTTTATTGCAAATGATTCCGGCGGATTCCAAAGCCGTTGCCGCATCCGCTCCGGTGAGGGACTGCGATCTTGCCCGCAGATCGACGAGCATGAGATGATTGTCGGTGCCGCCGCTTTGCAGGCGATATCCATGTTGCTGCAGCGCCGCCGCCAGGGCTTGGGCATTTTTCACAACCTGAGCGGCATATTGCTTGAATTGCGGCTGCAAATCTTCGCCGAACGCCACGGCCTTGGCGGCGATGATGTGCATCAGTGGGCCACCTTGCGTGCCAGGAAAAACGCTGCGGTTGATGGCTTTGAAAAGTTCCTCATCATTGGTAAGGATCAAACCGCCCCGCGGGCCCCGCAGGGTTTTATGAGTCGTCGTGGTTACGATGTGAGCGTGCGGAAACGGCGACGGATGTGCCCCGCCGACAACCAGGCCGGCGATGTGGGCGACATCGGCCATCAGTTTCGCGCCCACTTCATCGGCAATGGCGCGGAACCGGGCGAAATCGATGATTCGGGGATAAGCGCTGTAGCCGCAAATGATCAGCTTGGGCCGATGTTCCTTAGCCATCGCCAGCACGCTGTTAAAGTCGATCGTTTCCGTTTTGGGGTCCAGTTCATAATGGCTCGGCTGATAGAAAATCGCCGAGGCGTTGAGTTTCATGCCATGTGAAAGATGTCCGCCGCTAGAAAGATTCAGGCTCAGAAATTTATCTCCCGGAGCCAGGCACGACATGAATGCCGCAAGATTCGCATTGGCGCCGCTATGGGGCTGCACGTTGGCGAAATGGCAACCGAACATTTTCTTCGCTCGGTCGATCGCAATTGACTCGATCTGATCGTAATAACCGCACCCGCTGTAAAACCGGGCACTGGGATAGCCCTCGGCATATTTGTTGGTCAGAATGCTGCCCGCCGCCTCCATCACCGCGGTGGAAACATGATTTTCGCTGGCAATGAGCTCCAGCGTGGTTTCCTGCCGCTTTTTTTCTTCTGCGATCAACTGGGCAATTGGGGGGTCAACGTCGGCTAGGCTCATAATTCACATCTCCTCATGGAAGCGGTGCGGGATTAAAGCAGAATTGTACGGCAGTTGGCCAGATGGATAAAGCGGTGCATCCATGTTGATCCAACCGGGCCGAGCGATGACAATCCTGCCGTGAGCACCAGTTATCCTCCGCCGCTGCCCGAAGCCGTGCAACCGCTCGATTTAGCGCCGTACTTGGCCGATTCGACGGTTGAGATGCCGGCGCCTGTAAAGCCGCTGGCCTACACCACCCCCGACGCAGAGCGATTGGAAACCCCGCTGCGGTTGCTGCCGCCGCTCGGTGAAGTTGAGCCGTGGTGGAAACGGCATCTTTTTTTGGTGTTCGCCGTCGCTCTGGTTTGCGGATATTTTTATTACATCCATTGCTATTTCATCCCTGCCCCCGGGCTGCCGGGCATTGACGAAAACGCTTACCTCGTCGGCGGGAAAAATATCGTCGATCACCATTCCACCGGTTTCGCCCCACCGACAGATTACGCCTATGTCGGCCTGATGTGGGTGAAGTCGGAGAAAAACGGCTGGTACTACCCGAAATATGGCTTTGGCCCATCGCTCTTGGCCGCCGTCGCTTTGTGGACCGGTGGCGCTAAACATGGAATCGAATGGGCGTATCTCATCAGTCCCATTTGCACCTCGCTGTCGGTGCTGGCGATGTTCCTGCTGACGCGGGCCATCACCAATTCATTTTTCGGCCTGCTTTCGATGATCGCGCTCGGGTCATCGATGACGGTGCTGTTTTATTCCATCATCCCCAACAGCCACGCTCCGTCGCTGTGCATGGTGACATGGGGTATGTACATGCTGATCCGTTGGTGGCTGACCGGCCGCGCCTGGCGGGGAATCATCGCGGGATTGCTGCTCGGATACGCCGTGACGATCCGCTATTCCGAAGCGATGCTGCTCCTGCCGCTGTATCCGCTCGATATGGTGCTCTCCGATCTTGCCTGGTGGAAAGCGGCGAAGACCGGCGGACATCTGCACTGGTTGTATCTGATGATCAAAACGCTTTGCTTCCTGCCGATCGGGCCGCTGGGAATCGCCGTGCTGCTGAGCATCCGTTATCGGCGATTAAAATCTTATCTGCGGGCCAGTGTGCCACTGATCGCCTGGGCCATTCCCGTAGCCGTTCTCACCCTTTTCAATCATGCCACGCTCGGCCATCTCAGCGGCTATGATCTGACCCGCGAAAGCAAGGGATTTACCAGTGATGAGTTTGTCGCCAAATGGCCTTTCGCCGTGCAGCAGCTTTATCTATTCGGGTTGTTCGTCTTCCTTCCGCTCGGACTGGCCGGCATGATGATGCTCTTTCGGCAAAGCTCGCGGTACGCCCTGCTGCTGCTGCTTTGGTTCCTTCCCGGAACGCTGCTGTATTTTGCGTATTACTGGGGCCGCGGCGTTCCCGGACCAGGTTACCTGCGCTTCTTTGAAAGCTTTTTCCCGGCGGCGATCGCGGCAGGAATGTGGCTGCTCTATTCCGCTGGATGGGGCGCAAGACGTGGTTGGATGAGGCAAGTCAATCGTGGATCTTTCGCCACTCCGATCAGCGCCGGTTTGCTGACGATGGGTTGCGCGATGATCGGCTTCTGGATCACACAACCGATGCTCATCGCCCAGGAGCGCGCCAACGCCAACCTCGCCTGGTCCGCCGACAGCATTTTGTTTCGCACTCACGCCGCGCATCCGAAGGCCGCCAATCCGGTCACCTTCTGCGATACGGGTATGTTCCCGCAATTGCTGCAGCACATGCAGTTCGTCGGCAAGGGTGATTGGTATTCCGGCGACGCATTTGACCAGCGATTCAGCGGCGGCTTCGGCATTTTCGGCATCATGCGCGGAAAGAACGATCCGAACGATGACGATAAAGCACCGGTGTTATTGCAGACCGATCGCATCGATTACATGACTAAGTTCTACGCCGGCAAGACGGATCAAGACCTGGTGAAATACATGCACCAATTGGTGGCCGATGCCCTGGCTAAGGGAAGGCCGGTTTACGCCGTGCTCTCGCCGGCCGAGTTTCACGATTGGAAAAAGCGGCTGCTCACCGACGGCTTCACGGCCACGACGCTGGAACACTGGATCGAGCCGGATAAACTGGAGCCGATCCCGGACAATCCCCTGGCTCCTCGGGATTGGTTTGGCATGTTCGGCAATACAGCGGGGGAATTTTATCTGCTGGACTTGCACCATGCCGCCAAATGATGCTCAATTTCATTGATCGATCACCCGTTTGCAAACCACGCCTTTTTGCCTAGGATAACGGTCTTATTTTGCAGGATTCAGGACAGTGCATGAGGAAACCATGACGGAAACAAACGAGCAAACAGGCGCAGCGGTCGAAGAACAACCATTTCAGTATGCGGTGCAGGTGGAGGATATTGGTCCGGCCACCAAGCGCGTCTCGGTGGAGATCCCGCAAGAGCGGATTCAGCAGAAGTTGGCCGAGCAATTCAAAGAATTGCGTTCCCAGGCGGCGATTCCGGGATTTCGGCCCGGCCATGCTCCGCAAAAGCTGATTGAGAAGCGATTTGCACACGACATCAAAGAGCAGGTCCGTCGTTCGCTGGTGTCGGAAAGTTACGAGCAGGCACTGGAAAGAAACAAACTGCAGGCGATCGGCGAGCCGGATTTTGAGGAGGCGGACAAAATGCAGTTGCCCGAAAGCGGGCCGCTGAATTATCGCTTCCAGGTCGAGATTCAGCCGGAATTCAAATTACCGCCGCTCAAGGGTTTGAAAGTGAAGAAACCCAAGGTCGAGGTGAAAGAGGAAAACGTCGACCAGGCGATGCAGAATCTTCGTGAGCAGCAAGGCACACTCGTTCCCATTGAAGATCGCAGCGTGATGGACAAGGATTACCTGGTTGCTGATGTTCACGTCAAGCTCGACGGTGAAGTGATCTCGCATGCTCATGATGCCCAATTGGTCTCCCGCCCCGGACGCGTCGGCGGCATCATGGTAGAGGATTTGGACAAGCAACTCGAAGGCCTTAAGCCCGGCGAGACACGCTCCATCAAAGCGCACGTGCCGGATACGCATCCCAATGAAAGACTAAAGAATAAGGATGTGGAGATCGAGGTGAAGCTCAAGGATTTGAAGAAACTCGAGCTGGCTGAGATCGATCAACAATTCCTCGAAAGCCTTGGCTTTGCCGATGAAAAGGAATTGCGGGAAGCATTGCGCGAGCAGATGGTCGAGCGGATCGAATATGACGTACAGGAGGCCCAGCGGGAACAGATTCGTAAATATCTGTTGCAATCGGTTCAGTTTGATTTGCCCGCCAAATTGAGTGCGCGGCAGGCCGACCGCGTGGCGGGCCGTCGTGGCATGGACCTAATGATGCGTGGCGTTCCGCGCGATGCCATCGAGGCCAACGTCGAGCGGCTGCGGCACGGCGCCCGTGATGAAGCAGTGCGGGAATTAAAACTGTTTTTCATCTTGCAGCAGATCGCCAACGAGCAAGGCGTTGATATCGACGAGGCGGAGCTGAACGGCCGCATCGCCCTGCTCGCCGCCCAGCGTGCCCGGCGTCCGGAAAAAATGAAGCAGGACATGGCCAAGGATGGTTCGCTGGCTAACCTGTACATCCAGATTCGTGAGCAAAAGGCCCTGGACAAAGTTCTGGAAGACGCCCAGATCGAGGAAATCGAATTGAAACCGGAGGAAGAAGCCCCCGCCGCCCAAGCCGCGGAGGCCACCGCCGAAACCAAGGACGCCGCAACCACCGAGGAAAACACCAGCACCTGAAATCGGTGCCCGTTCTCGGATATCCCGCGTATTTTTTAGCGGCAGGCCCGAAGGGCGCGCGTCTGATCGACAAACGAAAACCGCAACGAACACGCAATCGAGCCGGCCATGTCGAAAATCAACGCTCCGCGCGGCACCGCCGACGTGCTGCCGGCGGACTCCTGGAAATGGCAAGCCGTCGAAGCCATCGCTCGTGAAGTGGCCGAGCTGTATCACTTCGCCGAAATCCGCACCCCGATTTTCGAGCACACGGAACTTTTCCACCGCGGCGTTGGTGAAACCAGCGACGTCGTCCAAAAGGAAACCTACACTTTCCGCCCCCGCCCCGAGAGCGAATTGATTACTTTGCGCCCAGAAGGAACCGCCGGTGTGGTGCGTGCGGCTATCGAAAATGGTCTGATCGCCCAGGAAGGATCACGAGCCAAGGTTTTTTATCTCGGCCCCAACTTCCGGTATGAGAGGCCCCAAAAAGGCCGCCTGCGCATTCACCATCAATTCGGAGCCGAAGCGTTTGGCCTGCCTGAACCCGAGGAAGATGTCGAGTGCATCCTCTTGCAGATGGATTTCTACCGCCGCTGTGGCGTGAAAGATATATCCCTGCAAATCAACAGCCTCGGCGACGGCGAAAGCAAATCACGCTATCGCCAGGCACTGGTGGATTATCTAAGCGGCCGTTCATCACAACTCAGCGAAGATTCCCAGCGACGGCTCAAGGAAAATCCGCTGCGCATCCTCGACAGCAAAAACCCCGCCGATCAAAAAGCTTGCGAGGGTGCCCCGCCGGCCGCTAACAGTTTGTCTGACAAGAGCCGCAAACATTTTGAGCGCATGCAGCAAGTGCTGCAAAAATCAAACGCACCTTTCACGGTCAATCCGCAACTGGTGCGTGGCTTTGATTATTACACCGAAACGCTCTGGGAAGTCACCGCCGGCGGCCTTGGCGCACAAAATGCCATCGGCGGCGGAGGGCGGTATGACAATCTCGTGGAGCTGCTCGGAGGCCGCCCCACTCCCGGCGTTGGCTTTGGAATCGGACTGGAACGCCTGCTGATCGCGCTGGATGCCCAGGGCGTCACATTGCCGAACCACCGCCGGCCATTAATTTGGCTAGTAAGCCTCGGCGTCGCAGCCCGTGAAGCCAATTGGCAATTGCTCGGCGAACTGCGCTCCGCGGGTATTTCGGCTGACATGGATTTCGCTGATCGATCCGCCGGACGGCAATTTAAGATCGGTGATCGTGAAGGGGCTGGCTTCGTCGTCGTCGTCGGGGAGAATGAACTGTCACAGGGAAATGTGGTGCTGAGAAATCTTGCAACCGGCGAGCAAATAGCCGTTCCCAGATCTGATATCATTGCCCGCTTGAATATCCTTGTTAGCAACTGAATTCTTGCATGCAGCGCGCTCCTCACAAGCTGGAATATCACAGGCACACAGGCCGAGCCAAATTCCATTGGAAAAAATGGACGGCGTGGGCCTCGGCCGTGCTCCTCCTTGCGGCGGTGGGAATTATTACTTTTGTTGAGCTGCCGAAGATTCGCCATGCCTGGTATCAGCAGCAATGTTTGATTTATGAAGGCGACCCACAAGTTGCCGTTTTCGATAACCGTCCGTCCGCCTTGGCGAGTTTTCATCGCAGCGGCAGCGGATGGATTAATGGCGCCCTTCCACTCTACAACCAAAGCGGTCCGAAAAGCTCGATTCCATTTGTCGCATTCATACCACCCGTTCTTGAGCAATTTGACCCGGCCCTTCGGCTCAAGATAATGAATCCGCTGGCAGTTGTTTTCATGCATCTTCGCGTGAGTTCATCCGGAAACCGAAGATTGGTGATCGTGGAAGCGATTCCCATAGATGGCCTGGCCTACAGCGTGATTGACCCGCAGACGCGCGACGTTGTGACGTCCGTAAACCTCGTCTCAAACCTTCACGCCAGAGCAGGCATGTGGGACTTAGATTCCAGGCCCGTCGCCATTTTTTCCGGACAAATCGATAAGCTACACCCGGATCACTTCACCATACCGTACAAAGTTGCCGACACTAGTTTCGCCATTGATGGCTGGCTTCAGGACGATGATTCCATTCGCATGGTCGACAGCGGCCTCACCCCAGCGTCTCGACCGTCGCCGGCATCAGCTCATTGAGAGGATCGATCGGCTGGCCATGTAGCGAACCAAGTCGAGCAATAATCGGCACGGCGGTGATCGCAATTAGTAATAGTGCTCCATTACAGACAAAAAGCGGCACGTACGCCCTCGGGTCCGCACCATGCACACCCAATCGATCAGCATAGAATCCCACGACCCACGGTCCGAGCGATGCCACGGTGCCGGCCAGGGCTAAAAACATGCCAGTGAGACGGCCGCGGAGTTGATCCGGCACACGTTCCAGCATCGCCGCATCGCCAACGGCGTAACAGCCGAGATGCAGGGCTTCAAAAAGGGCTAATGCCGCTAATGTGATCGCCAATGGAGCAAACGGAATCGCCATTAACATGATGCCGCTGCTGGCCAGCAGCGCGATCAACACCGGCAATCGGCGGCGGCACGGGCTGAAATAAACCAAGAGCGGATTGACGATCATGCTGCCGAGCATCATCACACCAACGAATCGGCCGGTTTCCCTGGCATCCATGCCGCGGGCTTTTTGTAAAAATATTCCGATCAGCGACACGGCCGATACGCCGGCGAAATCGCGGCAGCCGAGAGTGAGGGATATCCAAATCATTTTTCGCCGCAGATTCCGGCCCAGTTCCACGTGCGCTCGGCGAGCCATTTGAATCCTGGCCGTTTCCTTGGCAAATAGCAGATACAGGATCGCGGTGATGATGCCGAGTGTGCCGAGTTCCACGAGCGGCCGTTGCCAGGCGGCAATGTGCAGATAAGTCGGCGCCGGCAGATCGGCGCGCCAGCCGGCGAATCGCGGGCCGATATAAAAACCCAAGCCCGAGCCGATGCCTAAAAGCCCGATCGCCATGCCGGGTGATCTGGGATAATGTGCGGAAACCAATGCATTGGCGGCGGGATGAAACAGCGTACCGAAAAGGCCGGCGATCACGCTGAGCAGCATCACCATCCAATAGTGATGCGTCATGCCCATCATAACGATGGCCACGCTGTTGCCGAGCAGGCCGACGCTCAGGAGCACACGCCGATCGTATCCGTCGGCCAATTTTCCGGCGGTGAAGCTGAACAAGTTGTAGGTAACGCCATAGACGGTCACGACCAATGCCGCCGCGCGCACGCCTTTCAGATGCAGATCATTAACCATCAGCAGATACAGCGGCACGAGCATTACGCCATAGGCATGGGTGAATAGGTGCAGCACGGTCGACAGTGCGAGCGTGACGTGGCTGCGATTGCTGGGCGATGACGCGGGGAACATTGGAGGCGGAATTATACAAATTCCAGCGTTCGGCGAACCCCTGAACATCGCCGCGGGCAATCCAGTGGCGCAGCGAGCTTGAAATGGCCGATAATATCAGCAAGATCAGGAGGTCGTGACATGATGCGATTGGTTGTCGATGAAGAAGAGTCTCAAAGCACACCCGTGAAAAAATCTATCCCTCACTCGGATCGTTCGTCGCATTTGCCTGCTGACGAGGAAGCGGAAGTTGTCCAAACGGACGGGCCGGTCGATGGCGATGCGTCTGACAGCGCTGCGGCATTGGAGGTGGATGTCGGCCTGCTCGAAGCGTTGCTGTTCAGCGCGCATCATCCGCTGACGCCTGGCCGGCTCGGAGAGATGCTCGATCTTCCTCCGACCGGGCCGGTTCGCAAAGCAATTCAGCAGCTTAATAAAATATACGCTGAATCGGGCCGAAGCTTCCGCATCGAACAGGTGGCGGGCGGATATCAGATGTTGACGCTGCCGCAGTTCGGGGAACATCTCCAGAAGATGCATCAGAAGGAAGCGGATTCGAAGCTGACCAAGGCGGCGCTGGAGACACTGGCGATCATCGCCTACAAGCAGCCGATCCTGCGGGCCGATATCGAAGGAATTCGGGGCGTGGCTTGTGGGGAAACGATCCGCAGCCTGATGGAAAAACATCTGGTTAAAATCGCCGGCCGTGCCGAGGAGCCTGGACGGCCGATATTGTACGGCACCACCAAGCGATTCCTCGAACTCTTTGGCCTTAATTCACTTAAGGATTTGCCGCAGACCGAATCCCTCGCCCCGCCGCCGTAAGCGGACCCGACATTTGTGCCCCACCTGCAGAAATTTTTCTTTGTCAGGATCAAAAGTTTTTCTTGACCAGCCGCCTTCGCGGGAGTGAGATACTCACGTTATGAAACAACGCTACCACATCATCATCAAGCTCCATGAGAGCGGAATGTACATGGGCTGGGCGGAGGAACTTCCCGGCGCGATGACCTACGGCCGTTCACTTGCGGAGTGTCGGGAAAAGCTGCGCGAGTCTTTGCAGCTTTTGATCGACACGCACCGTGACGAAGCGCGCCGGGCGCTGGACCCGACCTGTATCCAGGAATCGATAGAAATTGATTTGCTGGAACCGGCCCCGGAGCTGGAGTACCAAGCTGCCCACGCTTGATGCGGTTACCGCGTCGTCGGAGCGGGCTGCGCACCGGCCTTGATTCCTGCGGGCAGCGCAGGTGTCGCCGGCTGTGTCGCCACTCCCGCCGGCATAGGAATTGCCGTCGGAGCAGGTACGGCTGGGGGATTTTTCATCGGGGCAAGCCCAGGCGTCTGTTCGATGCCAATCATCTTCTGAATCGACGTATATTTCGGCGTGCGAATTTTTGACTGCTCTTTTTCAATGTCCCGCTGCAGGGAGGCGAGTTTTGTCTGATCATCGCTTTTGTTGCGCTGCAGCCCGTCGATCGATGTCTGAATGGCTGACGTCTGCCCGGTGGTGTTGAAGTAAATAATGTGGCCCTTGGAATCAGTGGTGTAACTCGACCGTTGAATGTTGTATATCTCCTGCTGGTTCTGCTGAATTTCGGTGTCGAGGTGGCTTATCTGCTGCCGCAGGTCGTCCATCTGGGAAGACAGTTTGCCGACCGCGTCATCCACTTCTTTCTGCACCGCTTGCAGTTGATCGAACGTGGCGGCGTCCACCCATACCGCGCCCCACCGGTGCAAGCCGAGCATGACCATTTGCTTTTGAAGCTCCGCATCCTGCTGCGCGAAAATCTGCGCTGCGCGCTTCGCCGCCGGGTTCTGCCGGAGATTGGCCGGCAGCAAGTGCAGTACCTCAGCCACATTATCCAGAATGGTTTGAGACTGCGGTTCGGCGAGCATAGCCTGGGTATAAGAATTGACCGCGGCGATCGCCTGGTTCTGCCGCCACAGAATGATCGCCAGATTGTTGAGCGTCGCGGCATGATTGTTCATCGTGACCAGCACGGCCTCGAAATTTTTCCGCGCTGACGGCATGTCCTGGCGTTCAAACTGCAACAAGCCCTCAAGAAACGAAGCGGCCGGATTACCGGGATCAGTTACCAGGACCTGCTGAATGAGCGCGTCGGCATCGCGCGGCTTGGCCATATTCACCAGATCACGGGCCAAGGTCATCTGCACGGCGGACTGCTGGCGAATTTGATCCCGCTCCTGCTGGGTGACCCATCGCGGGCCGAGCTTGACCAAATGCTCATCGCGGCACTGCTGCCACACCGCCAGATCATGCTGGGCCTCGGCGGCAACCGGCGTGTCCTTATATTCGTCTATGAAATGGCGGTAATCCTCGATAATGATGCCGAGGTCAGCGAGATTTTCGACTGAATGCCGCAATGAGACCAATCGCGATTCGATCTCGACCGCTCCAACAGCCCGGCTGGACCCGATCTGGATCGACTGCACATCGCCAGCGTCAATATGAACAACCTTGCCGGCGGTGTCTTTCACCTCATAACCGTCCGCAGTGCGTGTAACGGTCCCTTCCAGCTTGGAACCATCCTTGAGAAGCAGCACTTCCCCGGAAGCGCCGATCATCAAGAAACTAGAGCAAATCCCGGCAAAAAGAGCGATAACGAAGGGAAGCTTCATGATTTGCACTCCCCGAAAAGAAGACTATTAAAAGCGATAGCGCAACGCCTTAGTTTCAGACAATCATAGAACCACAAAGTGAGGATTGAAAGTTGCAGAATCTGCAACAATTTTATCGACCGCCCCGGCATGGCAACTTTTGCCGTTGTGCTAAAGAGCAACTATTCCTAATAATGGCTCCATGTCGATCGACTCTAGCAACATGCCAGAGGAGTCGCGGGCTGCGGAAGATATGCCTCTCTCCCGGCTGCTGTTGTGCGATGATTCCGCCATCGAGCGGCCCGCCCTGGCACACTTGCTGCGCAGAAGCGGCTATGAGGTGGCTGAAGCGGGGGATGGCCAATCGGCCCTGCAACACTTGCAGCATCGCAACATCGACCTGCTGCTTCTCGATTTGCATTTGCCGGAAATGGATGGATTTAGCGTGCTGACTTATTTGCAGACGCATCGGCCCGGCCTGCCGGTGATTTTACTCTCCGGCATGCCGCTCGATCAGATTCAAACCAAAATGCAGCGAATGCCGACGCCGGAATTACCGCCGCTGTTTCTCAAGCCGGTCGATGTCGATCAGCTGCTGCAAATGATTCAGTTGCAACTGAGCGGTGAACTGCCCGACTGGCGTGACGCGCAGCAATCCGAATAGCTGTGGCACATTGATTCAAAACCGAATCGAGCATGTCCGGTGTCAGCCGGCCCGTAAAGGTGTTTTGCTGACTCGTGTGATAGCAGCCGATCAAACAACATTCCGGTGATAACGAGCATGTCGCCCCGTGGCCGAAGGATGGCCGCCGATCTAATCTCAAGTCGCCGCACCTTTCAGCCAATGCAAGGGCGGCATTCCAGGCGATTCCTCCCAGCGCCAAAATGCACCGCTTGTCTTTTAGAAGTTGCCATTCGGTATCGAGAAAGCGGGAGCAATTGTCGATTTCCGCAGGCGTCGGCTTGTTATCCGGCGGCGCACAATGCACGGCAGCGCTGACATAACAATCCCGCAAAACCAGACCGTCATTCCGATGTTGGCTGGTCGGCTGATTGGCAAATCCAGCACGGTGCAATCCCGCAAAAAGAAAATCTCCACTGCGATCACCGGTGAAGACTCGGCCGGTGCGATTGGCCCCATGTGCACCCGGAGCTAGGCCGATGATCCACAATCGTGCCGCCGGATCGCCGAAACCGGGGACCGGCTTGCCCCAATATTCTTGATCCTGATACGCCTTTCGCCTAATCCGTGCGATTTCGGTGCAATGCGTTCGCAGTCGCCGGCATCGCTTGCAGGCAATCACATCTGAATGTAGCAGTTGCAGTGAAGTCATTACGCTCACACTGGGAAATTAGTTTTTGGAACGGCACGGGCGATATGCAAGCAGCTTCAAGTTCCAGCCCCGACGGGCCGTTGAATGACCGAATGCGGGGATCGTTTCCTTGCTGGACGGTTCCAACGATTGGCGTCGGTGCGTGAGTCGGCTAAAGCGGCAAAGGCGTCCCGCGCTTGCGTGAACGCCTCTTCGATCGTGCGGGCTTGCGTGATCATGGCGGGATCGATTGGCGAGGTGACGACAAACCAGCCATCGGAATCAGGCTCCAACGTCAGCAGCAATTTACCATCTGAAACTTGATATCGCTTTGCCATTACAGCAGATTGTACGATTTACTTGGGAGCGCGTCGACAAAATTAAACCGGGAATTTGGGATAATAAGGCACAAATCAGTGACCGTCTCATCTCCCTACCGCCGGCACATCAATCCATTTCCCCATTTCATCCGACTCCAAAACCGCCTCCATCACCGCCTGCACGCGCACGCCGTCTAAAAAGGATGGCTCACAAGCCCGCTGATCCCGGATGGCGTGGATGAATTCGACATCCTGATCGTAACGAAAGGTTACCACCGGATCGCCGATTTGCGGATCACGCGGCGAGCCGGGCCATTTCAGGAATTCTTTGGGGACGGGGACGGTTTCCAATCCCGCCGAACCCGCGCGGCCGATTTGGATTTCCAGGGGTTTGTTCAGGTAATAGATCGCGGAGGCTTCGGAGCCGTTGACTTCGCAGTAATCGAGACTGCGTCCGCCTTCGCCACGGCCCGTGGCTAGTTTGGTGCTTTCCCAAACGCCGGTGGCGCCATTCTGGAAATCGCCGAGCATGGCGACCCAATCGTCGAGCTCGGAGGGAGCGGAGCCGCGGATGTCGATGAATTTTTTGAGACGGGCGGAGATGCGGGTGATCGGGCCGATGAGAAAATGGCCGTAATCGATACGGTGGGAAAGCATGTCGCCGAGTTCGCCGGTGGCGGCGAGTTTTTTGATTTGTCGCCAGCCGAGATTTCGCGCTGCCCAATCCTGGAAACGCTGGGCGCGGAAATGAAATGGCGTGCCGAGTTGGCCGGATTTTACAAGATGCGAGAAATAGTGCATGGCAGGGACAAAGCGGTAAGTGAACGCGGTCATGTGCCGGACGTTGGCTTTCTCGGCTGCCTGGTACATTTGCATTGCTTCAGAAAAATTCATCGCCAGGGGTTTTTCGCACAGGACATGTTTGCCGGCGGCGACGGCGGCCAGAACCATTGGAGCGTGAACGAAATTCGGCGTGGCGATGATCACGGCATGGACATCATCCCGTTTTAGCAACTGGTGATAGTCGGCGTAAAGATTTTTAACGCCGGTCGATTGTGCGGCTTTTTGCAGCGTGGCGGGGTCGGAATCGCACAAGGCAACGAGTCGGGCCTCGGAACATAAACCCAAGCCGGGCACATGGTTCGCCAACGCAATGCCGCCGCAACCGATGATCGCTACGCCGATGGTCATGGCGGTGCATGATACAGGAGCCAGTCCCAAGCGAGCCGGAGTGCGTAAAGAAAAATATCATTTTTCGCTTGGCGTTTGCGGTGCGGCGCGGCAGAATTCTGGCAGATATTCCGGCGCAAAGGAGAGGGGCTGATGACCATCTCCAAAATGTCGCCGGCATAGTCACGCCCTTTCGCAAACACGAAAGGGAATAATTCGCACGCCAGCGACCGCACGGTCCTGAGGATTCATCACCTTGGCCTTACGATCGCTGGCGTGAGCTTTTTGGGGGGTTATTTTCTGGGTGAATGTGATGGGGAGATGGCGACTGAAGTCGCCATTCCGGTTTTGCGAGGATGGACATGCGGCGAAATTTTGCGTGGATTGTGACATTGGTGGTTGCGCTGCACATTGCGGCGGAGCCTTGGGCGAGGTTTCGCGGTCCCAATGGCACGGGCATCGGCGAAGCGCCCGGCGTTCCCGCGTCATTCACCGAGAAGGATTACAACTGGAAAATCACCCTGCCGGGCGGCGGACATTCTTCGCCGGTCCTTTGGGGCGATCGAGTTTTCGTAACTTGCTCGGACGGCCAAACCGCAACCCGTACCGTGATGTGTGTGGCGACAGCGGACGGCAAAACACTTTGGCAGCGAACTTTTCCGTCGCATCCATATCGGCAGAATCCGGACAATGATTATGCATCGTCCACGCCGGCTGTGGATGACATGCATGTTTACATTTGCTGGAGCACGCCGGAGCAGTACACGCTGATTTGTCTGGATCACAGCGGCAAGGATGTGTGGAAATATGATGTGGGCCGCTACACCAGCCAGCACGGCAGCGGGACTTCGCCGATCGTGGTGGGTGATGTCGTATTGCTCGGCAACGATCAGGAAGGGCCGCATAGTTCGCTGCTGGGGATCGATCGCAATACAGGTCGAAAGTTGTGGGAGCGGGATCGGACAAGCGGCAAGGTTGGCGGCATGTCGGCTTCGACGCCGGTGCTGTTTTCCTCCGCAGATGGCTCGCAGCAGGCGGTATTCACCAGCCGATATGAAGGCATCACCGGCATCGATCCAAAAAATGGCGCCGTGGTGTGGCAAATCAAAGACGTCTTCCGCTATCGCACGGTTGGTTCGCCTTTGGTGATCGGGAACAAGGTGATGGGTTTCAGCGGCGAAGGGGCGCGCGGGCATGAATGCCTGGTGGTGCAGCCGAATGGAACCGGGGCGGCGGTGGCGTATGAATTGAATAATGCGACCCCCTACGTGCCGACGCCGCTTTGCGTCAATGATTTGCTGTTCACGCTGAGCGATACGGGCATCGCCACCTGCTATCGGGCCTCGACTGGCAAGCAATTATGGCAGCAGCGCGTCGGACCGGCGTATTACAGCTCACCCATCTGCGCCAGCGGACGAATTTACTGCGTGTCGAAAAAGGGCCAGGTGGTTTGCTTCGCGGCGGCGGATCATTTCCAGCAGCTTGGTTCGAGTGAACTGGGCGAATTGTGCCATGCCACTCCGGCGATTTCACAGGGGCGGATGTATTTCCGCACTTACACGCATTTGATTTCGATTGGGAAAGACAGTGTCGGGCAATTGACTAAGCCGATTGCGCCTTGAGCACATCCGCCATCGTGTAGCGTCCAGGTTTTTGATTCACGAGCCATGTGGCAGCCCGCAACGCCCCGTGAACGAAGGTGTCACGGTTGGTCGCAATGTGATTGAATTCTAGGCGTTCGCCGGAGGTGGCAAAGTAGACGGTGTGTCTTCCGACATCGTCGCCAAGGCGGCCGGAGTGCATGCCGATTTCGCCGCGCTTGGGAGCACAATCATCGCCGTGACGATTCATCACCAGAGCGTCCTGCGTTTTGCCCATGGCGGTGAGAATCGCCTGCGCCAAAGCCATCGCCGTGCCGCTGGGGGCGTCCTTTTTCAGTCGATGGTGCATCTCGACAATTTCTTTGTCGTAATCATCACCGAGGGCCGCTGCCGCTTCGGCGACGATTTTCAGAAGAAGATTGATGCCCAGGCTCATGTTGGGGGCTTGCAGAATGGGGATTTCCTCCGCCGCCTGATCGATGGCGTCCTGGTCATTGGCACGCAAGCCGGTGGTGCCGATCACCATGGCAATCCGCCGGTCGCGGCAGGTTTTGAGCCAATGCCGCATCGCCGTGGCCTGAGTGAAATCGATGAGCACTTTTGGCGTCGGTTTCAAATCGAATGTGATGGGAAGATCAATGTTTCCCATGCCAGCGAGCACGCCGGCGTCCTTGGCCAGCGCGGGGCTGTCGGCCCGTGCGATGGCCGCAACGAGTTCAAAATCCTCGGATTGCCGGGCCAATGCGATGATGCGCCGCCCCATCCGTCCGGTAGCTCCGGTGACCGCCAGCGAAATTCGGCTCATGATGTTTTCGATCCTTCCATCGCCTTGATGATCTTCTGCAAATCATCCTCCACCGCAATCGGACGATTGGCCAGCTTCCCATGCGGCGTGCTGCGCGGTGCCAAATCCTGCACGCTTTTCATGTCGATACCGGTATGATATTTCACGGTGACATTCGGGTCCTTCAGCTCGTGGCCGGTGAGAATGCAGACGACCGTGTCATCTGGGCTGATGATCTGTTCCTCGCGCAATTTTCGCAATCCGGCCACACTTGCAGCACTGGCGGGTTCGCAACCAAAACCGTAGCGGGCCACCATGGCCCGATGCTCCAGAATTTCGTCGTCGCTGACTTCGCGGACCACGCCGTTCATAGTTTGCAGGGCACGCAGCGCCTTGGGCAAATTCACCGGACGGCCAATCTCGATCGCGCTGGCCACTGTGTGCGGGAAATAATTCGCCTCGTCCATGCCGGCGTACATCTTTTGAATCATCGAGGCATCATAAACGCCGTCGTTCCATTTCAGGCCATGCCGATTCACCGCCAGATGCAGCGTATTCGCCCCGGTCGCATTGATGATCGCCAGGCGCGGAACCTTTTTCACCAGCCCGAGCATCTGCATCTCGGCGAACGCTTTGCCGAACGCGGAGCAATTTCCGAGGTTGCCGCCCGGGACAATGATCCAATCGGGGCTTTGCCAATCGCAGGCTTCGAGGATGCGATACATGATGCTTTTTTGGCCTTCGAGGCGGAAGGGATTGACGCTGTTCATCAGATAAATGCCGAGCTCCGGCATATCGACGGCGATCTGGCGAATCCGCCGCAGGCAGGAATCAAAATCACCCTCGATCTGCAGCGTCAATGCTCCGTAATCAAGGGCTTGCGAAAGTTTTCCAAAGCTGATCTTTCCAGTGCCGATGAACACCACGCCCTGCATTTCCGACAAGGCGGCGAACAGGGCGAGGCTCGCGCTGGTGTTGCCGGTCGAGGCACAAGCCACCCGATGCGCCCCCACCATGCGTGCATGAGTGAACGCGGCGGTCATGCCATTGTCTTTGAAACTTCCCGAAGGATTCAGCCCCTCATATTGCAGCAGCAGCTTGCCGCTATTCATGTGCATCTGCCTGGCCAGTAAATCGGCACGCTGCAATACGGTGCGGCCTTCGCCGATCGTGACGATGTCGTCTTCGGAATGATAAAACGGCAGCAATTCGCGGAACCGCCAGACGCCGGAAAAATCGAGCCGCCCCGCCCCGCCGGTCCCCTTGGTGCTCCAGCGATGCTCGAAAAATGCGAGGCTTTTGGGTGCAGCCAGACGGTTCCAATCATATTCAATATCGAGCAGGCTGCCGCATTGGGCGCAGGAGACATGCACTTCATCAATGCCAAACGTTGCGCGGCAAGTCGGACTGATGCACCGTTGAAAAGTGGGTGAAGTTGGAGCAGCGTTCATGTCGCAAGTAAGCTACCGGCGGAGCCATCCGGTGGAAAGGCGCAAGCTACGTTCATTTCAGGGCGGCCGCTTCCAGAACATCGTGGCGCGTCTCCGTGAAATCAGAACTGCCGCGCCGCACGCCCCGATCGAAATCCAGCTCGCTGTTGATTTCCGCGCCGATCAGCAGCACCACCGCGTCGATATAGAAAAATAGCAGCAGAATCGCCACGCCGCCCACCGCGCCATACATCCGATCGAACTTGGCGAAGCGATTCACATAAATGCGAAAGCAAATCGCAAAGCCGAGCCAGCAAACGAGGGTGAAGATCGAGCCTGGCGTGATGGCGCGAAACGGCTGCTTTACCGCGGGGCCAAAGTGATAGAAGATCGCCAGCACGGCGAGGATCAAAATGATCGCCAGTGCATATCGCGCCAAGGTCCAGGCCCACCACAGGCCGCGGGAAAACTGCACGAAACTTTCGCGCTGTAAATAATGCGTCACCGCATCGCCGATCGGCAGGAGCAGCAAAACAAGCAAAATTAGGAAGGCGACGACAATAGTGAGGATGATCGCCAGCAGGCGCTGCTTGAAATATGGCCGCCTCTCCTGCAGCTCATAAATCGTATCCATGGCCGACAGCGTCATGTGCATCCCCCCGCTGGCGGCCCAGATGGTGATCAAAATGCCAATGCTCAGTAAACCGGTGTGAGTGCGCTGCACGATGTTGTTGATATTTTGATGCAGCATCGTCGCCGCGGCGGGCGGCAGCTTATCGACGGCGGCAAAGACCGGCCCCTCCATCTGACTCGTGATCTTCTGCGGAACATACGGAGCCAAGGCGAGTAGAAATATCAGGAAAGGAAAAATGGCAAATAGCCACGAATACGCCAACGCTGAGGCCCAGACAAAAAGATCATCTTCTTCAATCTCTTTGTTGAGACGGAGAATGAATTTCCACGCACCGCTGGTTCGCAGCGTTGTGCCCAAATCCCTGAGTCGCGCCATGCGCAGATTGTGGTGAGCCGAAGGCGTCTTAGCAACGGCTGTTATCCGCAGCCCGCCGCCGCCGTCGGCCCATCAACCCTGCCGCCGCCAGGCCCAGGAGGCTTAGCGTCGTCGGTTCGGGGACGCCGCTGACATAGATGACCGAGCCGGTGTCGGTATCGACGGTCGTGTCGTTGGACTCCACCGAGCCGTACTTGAACACATAATCCTCGGCGTTGACAGTG